>Ga0209541_10009767_pt1 | contig 15475 bp, 16 predicted proteins | sample RifCSPlowO2_01_FD_184027 | JGI IMG/M metagenome (GOLD analysis project Ga0209541, IMG submission 184027) | Groundwater microbial communities from Rifle, Colorado - Rifle CSP2_plank lowO2_0.1 (SPAdes) (version 2) | ecosystem: Environmental > Aquatic > Deep subsurface > Groundwater | place...
CACTTGCGCAAAGGCAATGCGGAGCAAGAAGGCTTCGCTATGCAAGCCGGGGAAAGAGGTTCGGGCGTACCGGATGCGCACGACTGCGACGTGCGCGAAGGAGTTATTCAGAGGTTCCTGAAACTTGAAAAAGATATTTTTCACGCATGCGTTTCATCGTATCCATCGTTGGCATCGCGTTCCTCCTCCCGGCCTGTGGCGGTGTGCCGCTCGTGCCGGATCTGCCGGAAGGCGAGCAGACGGTAACGGGCGTTCTCATGCCCGCGGAGCTCTCCGCCGTCCGGCGCGGAACGCACCTGCTCCTGCAGGACTCGCGCGCATTGACGTACGTGGAGAGTACGACCGTCAGTCTGCGCCCGTATCAGGGAAAGCGGATCACGCTGAAAGGGAGCTACGAGCCGAACATCGCCCCGTCCGTCCTCCCGGTCCTCGTCGTGGATGCCGTCGTGAGCGTGGAGGAGAATACGAAAGAGCATGTCCTGCGGGACCTGAATTTGCGGATGGACGTTCCGGCGCATTGGATCCGGGAAACGCGGGAGGCGGAAGTCCTCTTCCGCCCGGAGGGAAGCGATGTTCCTCTTCTGCGCGTTACGCAGGAACAATCCGACACGTTCCCCGTGGGAGGCGTTCCCATCGTCATCGGCGGGAAACGGGCGCTCCGCATGACGGAAGAGTTCGGGCACAACCAGGTCGTCGCCATCCGCGCGAATGACGTGGAAATCGTGACGGTCCTCTTCGCACCGCTCGAAGAACACGGGGATCTTGAGTCCCTCAAGGCCGATTTCCTGGATATCCTGAACTCAATCGAGTTCGTCGACGGAGGCGGATCGGCTTCTTCGGCGCGGACGGGAACGGGGGCTCTCGGCGCTCCCTGCGGCGGCGAAGCCGGCATCCTCTGTCCTGCAGGTTCCTACTGCGAAGTATCGGATCTGGAGGAGAATATCGGAAGATGCCGGCTGTTCTTCGGAAGCGCGGAGTAGTTCCCGCAGTGCGCGGAGCCCAGTCGCGCGGGAAAACCCATGCAACAACACCGGAAACTTTTTTGAGAGAAGAAATAGTGTCGGAGCGCGACGCGCAGCGCGCGAGGGAACTACTCCGCGCTTCCGAAAATCTGCATTTTCGACATTTCAGATATTTCCCCTTGCATCCTAAAGTGTACGAGTGTACACTGCTCCCGATGGTTTCCAGTGGCACCGCTGCATCGGCACGCATCACGATCGATATTTCCGGTCGCACGACGGTCGAGCCGTCTTCGCTCATCGATTGGGTCCGCAGTTCCCCTTGCGGGAACGATATTCACGTCCTGACCGCGAACACGCTCGTGCATATGCCCCACCGCAGTCTGCAGAGGACGCTACAGTCGCTCGGATGCCGGATCACGCGGATATTGGTATAGGGTTGGTATAGGTGTACTACCATACACCACCATATTCACCGGAAAACTGCAACAGCAAATATTTGACCGCAACGGGAGAGTGGCAATAATGGGTGTACGCGATTACACCTTTCTATTCTCTTTACCATTTTCCATTCCCCTCTATTATGACCGCCGTCACCGTTTCACCCAAGGCATCCATGAAAGATACTGCGATCAGGAAGCAGACGAAAATCGTCGCGCCAAGTCTCAAAGAAGAAGCGATCAGGAGCGCCCTCGCGCAGATTGAGAAACAGTACGGAGAGGGGGCGATTATGAAAATGAATGAGCAGATCGGCAAGGATATCAAGCGGTTCTCGTCCGGTTCCCTCTCGCTCGATATCGCGCTGGGCGGGGGCATCCCGCATGGCCGCATCATCGAGATCTACGGCCCGGAAAGCTCCGGAAAGACGACGCTCTCCCTCCACGCGATCGCCGAAGTGCAGAAGATCGGCGGGAGGGCCGCATTCATAGACGCGGAGCACGCGCTGGATATCCAGTACGCGAAGAAGATCGGCGTCCGCGTCGAGGACCTGCTTGTCTCGCAGCCGGACAGCGGCGAACAGGCGCTGGAAATCACGGAGACGCTCGTCCGCAGCGGTGCCATCGACGTGATCGTCATCGATTCCGTCGCGGCGCTCACGCCGCAGGCGGAGATCGATGGAATGATGGGGGACAGCCATATGGGCCTGCAGGCGAGGCTCATGAGCCAGGCTCTGCGCAAATTGACGGCCATTGTCAGCAAGACGCAGTGCAGCGTCATTTTCATCAATCAGATACGCATGAAAATCGGCGTGATGTTCGGCAATCCGGAAACGACGACCGGGGGGAACGCGCTGAAGTTCTACGCGTCCCTGCGCCTCGATGTCCGCCGCATCGACAAGATTACGGAAAAGGTTTCCGGCGGCGGCGAGGGCGCCCCGACCGGCGAGATCATCGGAAACAGGACGCGCGTGAAAGTGGTGAAGAACAAAGTCGCTCCGCCGTTCCGGCAGGCGGAGTTCGACATCCTCTACGCGCGCGGCATTTCCCGTGAGGGTGACGTGCTGGATCTGGGGGTGCGCTACAGCGTCCTGAACAAATCCGGCTCGCACCTCCGTTTCGGGGAAGAGGCGCTCGGACAGGGGCGCGAACAGGCCCGGCTGTACCTCATCGAGCATCCGAAGCTCTCGTCCTCGATCGAGAAAGAGATCCTGAAAGCGGCTCTCGGCTGATCTCCGTGCGCTGCATAGCACATGTCCGGTGGGAAAAACGGGCCGTCTGCAAGAACGATAACTTGAACAAGTATCCGTGTCCCGTCACAATGCGTTTCCTGTATGCCGACCGTCGCAGTGAAACCTCCGGCCGTCTCCTCCGTGCAACCGCACTCGACGGAAGCGGAGCGCACAGTCATCGGCGCTCTGCTTCTCGATCCCGAAGCGATCATCCGCGTGAGCGATTTCCTCGTCCCGGATGATTTCTACGATCCGACGTACCGGCAGATCTTTTCCGCGATGTACGATCTGTACCTCAATCACGATCCGATTGATTTCGTGACGGTCAGCAACGCGCTCGCGGGTCATGAGAAACTGCAGAAGATCGGCGGGACGGCGTTCCTCGCGGAACTCGCCCGGGATGTGCCGACGTCGTCCCATGTGTATCAATACGGGCAGATCGTCAAGACGAAAGCGGTTCATCGGAAAATCATCAGTGCGGGGGATCGCATCAAGGGATTCGGATACGAGGAGGGCCTGTCGGTCCCGGAGATTCTGGAGAAAGTGGAGAAATCCGTGTTCGACATATCGAACACGTTCCTGAAGGACAAATTCGTCCATATCCGTGATATTCTTGACGCGCGCTACGAGCGGTTCGCGGAGATGCACGAATCCCCCGAAACGGAAGCCGTCAAAGGCGTGCCGACGGGCTTCCTGGCTCTCGATAACAAACTTTCGGGGCTCCAGCCGAGCGATCTCATCGTGATCGCGGCGAGACCGAGCATGGGGAAAACGAGTCTCGCGCTCAATATCGCGCAGAACGCCGCCGTGCGTTTCAGCAAGAGTATCGGCATCTTCTCCCTGGAAATGAGCAAGGAACAGCTGGTGGACCGGCTGTTCGCGTCGATGCTCGGCGTCGATTCCTGGAAACTGCAGAAGGGGCGGCTCGACGACGCGGATTTCCAGAATATGGGCCCGATCATGGATGAGCTGAACAAAGCGAACATCTTCATCGACGATTCCGTGGCTTCCTCCATCCCGGAGCTCCGGGCGAAGGCGCGGCGCCTGCAGATGGAACACGGCCTCGACCTCCTCATCGTGGACTATCTCCAGCTCATGAGCACGGGGAACGCGAACTACGCGGGCAACCGCGTCCAGGAAATCTCGGAGATATCGCGATCGCTCAAGCAACTGGGACGGGAACTGCACATCCCGGTGCTCGCACTCTCGCAGCTTTCGCGCGCCGTCGAGAACCGCCCGGGGAACATCCCGAACCTCGCGGATCTCCGCGACTCAGGATCCATCGAGCAGGACGCCGATGTCGTCCTCATGATGTACCGCGAAGATTACTACGAGGAGGACAGCGACCGCCCCGGGATGACGGATATTTACATACGCAAGCACCGGAACGGTCCGATCGGGCGCATCGAATTGATGTTCAAGAAAGAACAGATGCGATTCTACGACGTCGACAAGGCACATAGCAAGTCGCCGGCGGCGGTCGGTTGACAATCGCACGAGGGCCATCGAGAATTAGGCGCGGACGCATGCCGACGGACGCTTTCATCCCCTACCGGCCCGATCTCCCGATCACGGAAGCTCTCGGGTACGCATTCTTCGCATTCGTGTTCGGCCTCATCCTGACGCCATGGTTCGTTTCTTTTCTCTGCAAGAACAAGATCGGGAAACAATTGCGCGTGGAGACCGTGGACGGGAGGGAAGCGAAGATCTTCCGGCAGTATCACAAGGATAAATTCGGAACGCCGAACATGGGCGGGATCCTCGTCTGGGGGTCCATACTCGTGACGGTCATCTCCTCGCGCATCCTTTCCTTCGCCGGCGTCGTCGACCATTCGCTCCTGAGCCGCGGCCAGGTCTATCTCCCGCTCTTTATCCTCGTGAGTCTCGGCATCCTCGGCGGCATTGACGATTACCTCAACATCATCGGTTCCGGGCAGAAGAAGGGCCTCGATTGGCTCCCGAAAATCCTCTCCCTCCTCCTCATCGGTTTCGTGGGAGCGCTGTGGTTCTACCTGAAGCTCGGATACAACGAGATCTACATCCCGTTTCTGGGCGGCATCCACGTCGGCGCCTGGTACGTGCCGATTTTCGTTTTTATCATCATCGGAACGGCGAATGCGGTGAATATGACCGACGGGCTCGACGGGCTCGCCGGCGGTCTCCTCGTGATCGCGTTCGGGGCCTTCGGCGTCATCGCCTACCTTGACGGGCTTTCCGTCCTTGCGGCGTTCTGCGCGGTGGCCGCGGGGGCGATCGGGGCTTTCCTTTGGCACAACATCCCGCCGGCCCTGTTCTTCATGGGCGATACGGGGTCCCTCGCACTCGGAGGGGCGCTCGGCGTCATTTCCCTCATGACGGATCAGGTTCTGATCCTCCCCTTCGTGGGTTTCGTGTTCATGATCGAGATGTTGTCCGTCATCATCCAGCTCACGAGCAAGAAGCTGCGGGGCGGGAAGAAAGTGTTCCGGGCGGCTCCGATCCATCACCATCTCGAGGCGCTGGAATGGGGCGAGAGCAAAGTGACGATGCGCCTCTGGATCATCGGCGCTTTCTTCGCGTTCTTGGGAATCATCATCGGCGTCCTTGGGTGAATGCATGAACAATCCTTTTTCCATTTCCCATTCCCCTTCCATGCCATGCTTCGGGTTGCCATCAACGGGTACGGCAGGATCGGCCGGAACGTCCATCGCCAGTTCGTGAACCGTTTCCCCGATACGGTGCAGGTCGTCGCGATCAACGCGTCATCGGATGCGGACATGCGCGCGTACCTCTTGAAATACGATTCCCTGCACGGGCGCTTCGATGCCGCCGTTTGCGCGGACGACGACCACATGCGCGTCAACGGAACGGAGGTGACCGTCGTCAAGGAGCGGGAACCGGCCCGGTGCCCCTGGAAGGATCTCGGCGTCGACATCGTGATCGAGGCAACGGGGAATTTCCGGACATCCGAGAAGGCGCGGCCGCACCTGCAGGCCGGCGCGAAGAAGGTCATCGTGACGGCGCCGATGAAGGACGAAACGCCCACATTCGTGAAAGGGGTGAATGACGATGCCCTGCACGCGGATCTCGACATCATTTCGAACGCCTCGTGCACGACGAATTGCATCGCCCCGGTCATCAAAGTCATCGACGGCGCGTTCGGCATTGAACGCCTGCTCGTCAGTTCCGTACACGCCTACACGGTTTCGCAGAATCTGCTGGATAACAAGCCGCGCGAAGGATCGGACTTCCGGCGCGCGCGGGCGGCGACACTCTCGATCATCCCGACCAAGACCGGCGCCGTGAAGGCGTGCGCGGACATCTTTCCCCATCTCAAAGGCAAAATGGACGGCATGGCGTTCCGCGTACCGATCCCCACAGTATCGTGTGCGTACATGGCGTTCACCGTCCGGGAGGAGACGGATGCCGATGCGGTGAATGCCTCCCTGCGAGCGGCGGCGGGCGATGCGTCCCTCAAAGGCGTCCTCGCCGTTTGCGACGAGCCGCTCGTCAGCATGGACTTCATGACGGATCCCCACAGTTCCATCGTGGACGCGCTCTCCACGAAAGTCGTCGACGGGAGAGGGGTCCAGGTTTTGAGCTGGTACGACAACGAATGGGGATACGCGATGCGCGTGACGGAAATGGCTGTCAAAATCGGCGCGATGATTGGCAAATGAGCGCGGCGGATGACATACTATGCGCATGCCGACCATCCGGGCGCCGAAACAGGTCACGCTGAACGAGCATCTCTTCCGTCACGCCGGGATCGACCCCGATCTCCGGCACCTGATCGTCGATGTCTCACGGGCGGTCCGGGCCGTCAGTTACGCCATTCAGACGACGGAAGCGGGACTCGCCGGATCACGGAACGAGTACGGCGAAGACCAGCTGAAGCTCGATGTCCTGAGCAATGACATCGTCCGCCGGTACCTCTCGGAGGGCAATCTCGTGTGCTGCTACGTTTCGGAGGAACAGAAGGAAATCATCGAACTCTCGGATGACGCGCCGTACTGCGTCGTCTTCGATCCGCTCGACGGGTCGTCGCTCGTGGAAGCGGACTTCGCCATCGGATCTATTTTCGGCATCTACAAGGGTCCTGCGGTTATCGGCAGGAAGCCGCGCGATCAGGTTGCGGCCCTGTATGCCCTCTACGGGCCGCGAACGGTTCTCGTCTATTCCACGGGGCAAGGGGTCCACGAGTTCGTCCTGCACGACGTGGGCGAGTTCGTCCTCCTGCGCGAGCACCTCGGCGTCGCGGATGAAGCGAAGAACTACAGTCCGGGCAATCTGCACGCCATCGGGGACAATGCTGGCTACCGGCGCGCGTACCAGCGGTGGACCGGGGGGAACATGACCCTCCGCTACTCGGGATGCATGGTGGCGGACGTCCACCATATCCTCAGCAAAGGACAGGGCATTTTTACGAACGTCAGCGGCGGGAAATATCCGCAGGGTAAACTGCGCCATGTCTTCGAGTGCGGTCCGTTCGCGTTCCTCATGGAGCAAGCCGGAGGCGCCGCATCGGACGGGTCCGTCCCCCTGCTCGACAAGGCGATCACCGGCGCCGACCAGCGCACGCCGATCGTCATCGGCTCGAAGAACGAAGTGGAGAGAACATGCGGGGATTTGCGCGGGGAACAGTAATACCAGCTCAATCCCAATACGGCTGCTCGGTCGCCCGGGGGAGAATCTCGGCCAGCGCCTGCTGGCCTTCCGATTCTTTCACTTTCCCTTCCAGGCGGTAGATCTTCTTCATCGTCCGGTAGGACCCCCACGGATAGTACTGCTTCCTGCGGCGTCTCCTCGCTCTCCTTCCCGTTCCCGGAGGAGCTTGCGTCTCTCCCTCTTCCCGTTCCGCGGTTCCCGTGCGTTCGAGGGGGATCGGTTGCCCGTTCTTGTCCCACTGGACGATCCCGACAACAGCGCGCGCATCGGGATCCACGAACACAAAATCATCGTCGCGGTAGGTGCTCATGCATCATCGGTGAAAACGGTGTTCCTCCGGTTCGGACGGCTCGTGATGCGCCTCTCCTTCCTCCGTACGCGCCGCCGCCGGAGCCTGCTCGTCCAGATGGTGGAACAGGTCGTGCACCTGCGACTTCTTCTGTTCCTGCAGGAGCAGGAACGCGTAGAGGGCGGACACGAGACTCCCGGCGAGCGCGAGGTACACGCCGAAGCGGATCTGCATGCGCGAAAAATCGAACGTGAAATGCGTCAGGACGGAAAGGCCGGAGAGGACGACGACCATCGCGATGACCGCGACGAAAAGCCGGACGACCTGCCGGCGCTCCTTCCGCACGAGACAGGGACCTCCCGTAAGCGGGATCACGCTGATCAGGAGGAGATACAGATGCAGGAACAGGACGGCGATGCCGATGAACGACGTGTAAAAACCGAGCCCGGTGTAGGAAACCATTTCCCCGCCGAGCCATTCGCCGGATATCCACGGCGAAAGAACGCCGATGAGGGCGGCAACGGATCCCCCGTTCAATATTTTCTCTTCGAGCGGAAGCCGGAGAACGTTTCGGAGCACCCCTTGCGCCATGGCGGTAGTATACTACCCCTCATGCGTATCGCAATTGACGTACGGGAAGCCTGCCGGGCGGATCGGACGGGAAAAGGGCAGTGGACATACGGATTCGTCCGGGAATTGCTCGCCCGGGGTCGTCCCGTCCTCCTCCTCACGGACAGTGCCCTGCCCGCCCCATGGGACAACGCGGCCGCGTCGCTCGCGTTCTCCCGCGGATTGTCCTGGCATTTCCGCGCCGCTCTGGCGCTGAAACGGTCCCGGGAGGACACGCTCGTCATCAGCCCGACGAGTTTCATCGTCCCCATCCTGACCGGGCGTTCCGTGAAGACCGTTCCCGTGATCCATGACCTCATCGCGCTGCGGGGCGGACAGCATGACCGGAAGGCCGTCCTGATCGAGCGCCTCCTCCTGAAGCGCGCGCTGAAGACGGCGGCACACGTGCTCACGGTGAGCGACGCGACGAAAGACGAACTCCTCCGGCGGTTTCCGTTCCTGGAAGAACGGGGCGTGACGGCGGTGTACGCCGGCCCGTCGAAATCGGCGTTCCCGGCACGAACACCGGACGGAGAGACGATCCTCAGCATCGGGACGCTCTGCCCGCGCAAGAATCAGTTGCGGCTCATCGAGGCGTACCGCCGGCTGCCGGGCAGGGTGCGCGCACGGTGCGCGCTCGTGCTCGCCGGGGGTCGCGGATGGCGTGATGCGGACATCGTCGACCGCGCGATGCACACCGACGGCGTCGTATGGAAAGGATACGTGCCGCGTGACGAGCATGAACGGCTCCTCCGCACATGCGAAATCCTCGCCTTCCCGTCGCTGGATGAAGGATTCGGGCTCCCGGTCCTCGACGCGCTCGCGCGCGGCGTGCCGGTCCTCGCGTCCGATCGCCCGTCCCTGCGGGAAATAGCCGGACCGTCGGCCGTCTTCGTCGATCCGGAGTCGGTCGATTCCATCCGGCAGGGCCTCCTGCGTCTGCTGACGGACAGACACCTCCGTGACGCCTTGCGGACGGCCGGGCCCCCGCGCGCCGGACGGTACTCGTGGCAACGGACGGTCGATCTTGCCCTGGACGCCTTCGCACGGTGTTATACCAGTTCCGTTTCAAACCGGTACGTCCGTCCCTCTCAATCCTCTTCCCCCCTGCCCTCCCTCCCTGCCCATCCGAAGCCCGTGGGCGAAGGAAGGTGAGGGAAGGAGGGACAGGGGGAATGGGTGGAGGACGAAGAAAAAGTCGTCAGGAAAATAGTGTCTGTTTGATCTGGAAATAGTATTAGACTACAGCCGTAATGCCAGCCTACCAGCGCGTCGGCGTCGTGACGAAACCGGGTCTCCCGCACCGCGACGAGGCCCTGCATCTCGTCGAACGGATCCTCCGCGTGTCCGGCGCAGAGATCGCGCCACAGGATGCGGCCGAAGACGACATCGATCTCCTCCTCGTCCTCGGCGGGGACGGCACGATCCTCAAGGCCGTCCGTTCGTTCCGGACGTTCGCCGTCCCCGTCCTGAGCGTGAACCGCGGGACGGTCGGTTTCCTCACGGAAGCGGCGCTGGATGAAGCGGAGAAATTACTGCCGCGCCTGCTCCGCGGGGAAGGGGCGATCGACGAGCGGGCCGTGCTTCGGGTGCAGGCGCTGCGCGGCGGAACGGTCGTAGCGGAAGGGCACGCGCTCAACGAAGCGGTCGTCGCGCAGGGGTCCATCGCGCGCATCGTGGATCTCCGGACGGCGGTGGACGGGGAAACGCTCACGACGTTCAACGCGGACGGGCTGATCATCGCGACGCCGACCGGCTCGACCGCGTACAACCTCGCGGCCGGCGGTCCGGTCGTCCATCCGTCGCTCCCGGCGACCATTCTCACCCCCATCAATCCGCACCAGTTCTCGCAGAAACCGATCGTGCTGTGCGGGAACAGTTCCATCGAGGTGGAAGTGCTCGCGCGGCGGAGTCCGGCAGGGGTCGCGTCTGTCGTCCTGACGCTCGACGGGCAGGTCTCCGTTCCGCTGGAAAGCGGCGACCGCATCGTCGCGCGGCTCGATGTGCGTACGGTGAAATTCCTCCGGCGGAAGGAATCCCATTTCTTCGGAATGCTGCGGGAGAAGCTCTTCCGCCATGCAACATGAAACCTGAAACATGAAACATGCGGCTGCTGCCGGAATTTTCAGGGTTTTCGGCGTCCCAATACCCCGAAAAAGGTGGAAAACGGATCCAAGTTTCGCGTTTTATGTTTCAAGTTTCATGTTTCAGGTTTCATGTTCCAAGTCGTACGATCATCTCCTCCCGCCCCGGGCCCGTTCCGATGAACGCGACGGGAACGCCGGTCTGTTCCTCGATGAAGGAAACGTAGCTCTGCGCTTCCCGTGGCAGCGCGGAGAACGAGCGGATGCCCTTCGTCGGCGCGTGCCATCCGGGGAGCATCTCGAACGTCGTCCTCCCGCCAGCCGCGGGCATGGCGACGGGGATGCGCTCCTCTTCATCCAGTACGTCGATCTTGGTGAGATTCCAGTGCGTGAATCCGTTCAGCTGGTGCGCTCTCCGAAGATCCGAGATCGAGAGCCACCCGCACCGGCGGGGACGCCCCGTCGTCGCCCCGTACTCCCCTCCCCGCTCGCGGATGCGCTGCGCCGTTTCCGCATCCGCCTCGGCCGGAAACGCGCCGGACCCCACGCGCGTGCAGTACGCCTTCAGCACCCCGATGCAGGAAGTGAGAGCGAGCGGCGGCACCCCGAGCCCCTGAAGGACGCCCGCCGCCGTCGTCGCACTGCTCGTGACGTAGGGATACGTGCCGTGGTCGATATCGAGCAAGGTGCCCTGCGCCCCTTCCATGAGCACCTTTTTTCCCTGTGACATGCGCTGGTGGAGCAGCGCGACGGTATCCGTGATCCGGTCTCCGAGACGCTCGGCCGCGCACGCGGTCTCCCGCAGTTCCCCCGCTCTGTCCACCGTGATGCCGAACATCCTCCGGATGCCGTCCGCCGCGCTCTCCAGTTCCGACCGGATGTCTCCCCGGAGGCTGCCCATGCGTATGCCGCTCCGCCGCGCTTTCTCCATGTACGCCGGCCCGATGCCGCGCCCAGTCGTGCCGATCGCCTGTCCCGCATATTCCGCGCGCCAGTTTTCCAGCATCCCATCGATCTGCCGGTGATAATCGAACAGGATGTGCGCCTCATCCGAAATGAAGAGACGGTCCACGATCCCGATGCCCGCCTTCTCCACGACAGAGATCTCCTCCAGGAGTGTCGGCAGATGGACGACCATGCCGGATCCGATGACGACTTCCTTCCCGGGATGCAGCGCACCGGATGGCAAGAGATGAAAAACGAACTTTTTCCCGCCGACGACGATCGTGTGCCCCGCGTTCGCCCCGCCGCATGCGCGGGCGATGACGTCGAATTCCCCGGCGATGATGTCCGTAACTTTCCCCTTGCCTTCATCGCCCCACTGCGCGCCGATGATCGCGCTGACGGAACCGATGCTCTTCGCGGTCTTTTTCACGGAGTCAGGATAGACGATTCATTGTTCCGTGAGAAGACCGAGCAGAGATGCGGGACATTCGAGCACGATGCCGCGGCAGGAGGGGTTCCGGGAAGCCTGCGTGTATATCGTCCGCAGAGCGACTGCGCCGTCCTCATCCGCGAAGAGAGCTCCCGCCGGTTCATACCGGAGTCCGTCCGGGACATCCGCCCCCGGGCGGCGGCCGTCCTCCGGAGGTTTCGCGAGGTACGGCGGATTCGCCACGACGACGAACGGTTCCGCCATCCGCCCGACCGGTTCGAGGAACCGGCCGCAGCGCACATCGATATCCGCTCCCAGACGTCTCGCGTTCTCCCCGGCCTTGGCCAGCGCGCCGCGGCTGTTGTCCGTGGCGATGACATGCAAGGCCGGCATTTCAAGCTTCAGCGTCACGGCGATACAGCCGCTCCCCGTCCCGACGTCGACGACCGTGCGCAGCCCCTCCATGGCGCCGAACTTTTTCGCAACGGCGACTATGCCCGCATCCGCCTCCCGGATCTCCTCCTTCCCGCCCGCGAGGAAATCCTTCGCCAGTTCGATGAGCCCCTCCGTCGCCGGCCGCGGGATGAGGACGCGCCGGTCGACCGAAAAAACGCGACCGTAGAATTCTTTCGTGCCGGTGATGTAGGCGATCGGTTCTCCTCGTTCGCGACGTCGCGCGCATGCGCGGAAGAGCTGCGTGCACTTCAGAGTGACCGCCGCTTCCGGATGCGCGAAAAGCCATGTTCTCTCCCTGTCTGTCGCATAGGCAAGCAGGATTTCCGCTTCGGGATTGGGAAGGGCGCATGCCTGTAAGAGGGATGAGACGTCCATAGTTTCGCAATGCTACACTCGTCTCACATTCTCACATATGGAGCAACGCATCGCCATAGACTGCCGTTTCGCCCCGTCCTGCTCCGGACTCGGCACGTACACGCGCAATATCGTGCGGCACCTCCTCCTGCGCGGCGATCCCTTCGCGTACACCCTCTTCGTCCGTGACACGGGCGAAGAATGGCTGAACGCATTACCCACCGGCAGCTTCCAGCTTTCCGCTTTCCGCTTTCCGCACTACTCCGTCGCTGAGCAACTGTTCCTCCCCCGGGCCATCCGGAAAACGCGGGCTGATCTCCTCTTCGCGCCGCACTTCAACGTCCCGTTCTTCTGCCCGGCCCCGTTCGTCGTGACGATCCACGATCTCATCCTCCATACCCGCGTGCATGCGGCTTCCCGCTGGAAACACGCCGCGTACCGCGCGCTGTTTCGCCACGCGGTCCGGCGCGCGCGCCGCGTCATCGCCGTCAGCGCGTACACGGCGGGCGAAGTGGGACGGGAATATGGGAGCAAAGAAGGAATCGTCGTCATCCGCGAAGGCGTCGACGCGCGTTTCTGCGCGCAGACGCGCGAGGACTCCGCGAAACTGCGCAACGCGTACGGCTTGCGGAGGCCCTTCTTCCTGTACGTCGGCAGCAACAAGCCGCACAAGAACCTCCAGATGCTCGTCGACGCGTATGCCGCGCTCGGCGGCACCGCAACGGAGCTTGTCCTTCTGACGGGAGACCGGAGCGTCTCCGATCTCCGGCTCGTTCCCGGCGTCCGCGTATTCACCGGCGTCCGCGACGACGACATGGCGCTCTTCTACTCCGCTGCGAAGGCATTCGTCACCGCGACGCTCGCGGAGGGGTACTGCCTGCCGATCGCGGAAGCGCTGGCCTGCGGCTGTCCCGTCATCGCGACGAATATCGGGGCGATCCCGGAGATCGCGGGGAAGTCCGCTCTACTCATCGAACCGACCATCCATGCGCTCGTGCGGGCTCTGAAGCATTCTCCGGCCGCTCCCGCACTGCCGCCGCAGCCCCGGTCCTGGCAGGACGCGGCGGCGGAGACGGCTGCTGTGCTGCATTCCGCTATACTGACCCCATGGAGCACATCGGAACCCTGATCCGGAGGACGCTCGCCCGCCGGGGACTCGCCGGCGAAGCGCAGGCAGGTTTGATCACGCACCACGCGCGGGAATGGCTCGCGGGAACGTGCCCCTCTCTGCGGGACTGCGCGGAGGTGCACACGTTCAAAGACGGCATCCTGGTCATCCGCGCACGGCATTCGGCGGCGGCCCAGGAACTGCTCGCCCTCCGCGAACCGCTCCTCGCCTACCTCCGCAACGACTGCCAACATGGGGATTTGCAGTCCGTACGGCTCATTCGGTCGCCATAGCTGCTCCGGCGCGTTCGGCGCATGCTCCCGGTCTTTTTCTTGCGCACGGACGTTTCGCTCTCTACACTCGCTCCACTCTTGCTTCGCATACGCCTCCAGCGCACCGGCTGCACCAATACGCCTTCCTACCGTATCGTCGTCGCGGAACATTCGGCGCCGGTCAAGGGCGGATGCCTCGAAATCCTGGGCCACTACCTCCCCTCCCGCGATCCGGTCGTGCTCCAGTATAAAGAAGAACGCATCCGGCACTGGATCCAGAGCGGGGCGAAGCCGTCCGACACGCTCGCGCGTCTTCTTACGAAATCCGGCGTGAAAGGACTGGAGATGTATATCGAGGCGTACACGAAGAAACGGAAGAAGAAGGAAGAGGTGAAGGAAGCCTCGGAGACTCCCGTCGCCACACCCGGCGGGTAACAAAAAGCGTGATGACAAGCACTCCGGCGAAGCGTACACTACGCGAAGTATGACGGATCCAGCCCCGACGAACGTTCCCGGCCTCGCGTTCCTGCGCTTCGTACTGGAATCGCTCGTGGATGACCGCGACGAGCTTTCCATTGAATCGAGCATCGACGATCTGGGCATCCTCCTCACCGTGAAGGTGAGCGAGCGCGACATGGGCAAACTCATCGGGAAGTCCGGGCAGACGGTTAAGGCGCTCCGGACGCTCCTGCGCATCATCGGCGGCAACGAAAAACAGAGGATCAATCTGAAGATCCTCGAACCGTCCGGTCTACCCGCCTGATCCTTTTTTCATTTCTTCCCCTCCCGAAACCATGCTCCGAGAACTCCTCGAAAACGGAAGCGTCGTGGACATCGTCGCGACGTTCGTCGCCCTCGCGCTGATTGTCTCTTCCATCCTCTGTCTGGTGTACATCATCGTCGGCGGCATCACCTTTATCCTCTCCGCAGGGAACGAGGAGAAGATCAAGAAAGCGGTGCACACCATCCGCTTCTCCATCATCGGTCTCTTCGTATCGTTCCTCGCGTTCTTCCTCGTCGCGTTCCTCTCGCGTCTCCTCGACATCCCGTTTGAGTTGAGTTTCTCGACCATCGTTGATCTCATGGAGGAGATCTTCAGTTCGTTCCAGCAGTAACAACCTTCCTTACCGCAGCGGGAGTCTGCGCTTCCGGAGCCGGCCGAACGATGGCAGGGCGCTCATTGCAGCCGTGAATCCGACGAAGAGCGCGTCCAGCGGCGCGCCGGATGCGGGAAGGCGCGTGACGACGTTCATGCGGGAGAGGAAGATCCTCTCTGCGAGCGAAACGGTCTCCAGCCCCTCGCCGCTGACCGTCACGATGTTGCTCAGGCTGACGCCGTGCGGCGCCTCCGGGCTGATGAGGACGGTGTACGACGTTTCCCATTCCCCGTACGCCTCCAGTTCCGGGATCATCCATTCAATCGCGTCTCCGCTCATGCGGCCGTCCGCGGATCCGAGAACGCGCATGTACTGCGTGTCCATACGATCCTGGACACGCAGGCCGCGCAGGACGCGGTCGGTCGTGTTGCGCACTAGAACTGTGAAGCGGACGGTCGAACCCGGCTGGACGTCGGAGCGATCGGCCGTCTTGCGGACGACGATATGCCCGCTCTCCTGCCCGGGCCGGCGCTCGTCCCCGACCGCGTACGGCGGG
>Ga0209541_10009769_pt1 | contig 15469 bp, 17 predicted proteins | sample RifCSPlowO2_01_FD_184027 | JGI IMG/M metagenome (GOLD analysis project Ga0209541, IMG submission 184027) | Groundwater microbial communities from Rifle, Colorado - Rifle CSP2_plank lowO2_0.1 (SPAdes) (version 2) | ecosystem: Environmental > Aquatic > Deep subsurface > Groundwater | place...
TTAATAAAGGAACTTGCTCTTTCTTTGATAATCCTGAAGGATGCAACCCAAGATGTGAAAGTGGAAAAGTATGTAGGGGAAATCAATGTGTTGGAACTACTGGTGTAGCTTGTTTAAGACCTTGCCAAAATGGTGAAATATGCAGAGATGGACAATGTGTTTCAAATGTTGAAAATTGTAATGGGGTAAATTGTCCTGCAAACCAGAAATGTGATCCAATAGATGGAGCTTGTAAGACAATATGTACAAATGAAAATGATTGCGGCAATAATGGGAATTGCAATAATAAGAATATATGTGAAGATTGTGAGAATAATTTAGATACTGATAATGATGGAAAAAATGATTGTGAAGATTCTTGTCCGTTTGATGGAAGTAAAACTACTGGAAGCTGTGGAGGTTCTGGAAGTGGGGATCCTAATGATAATGGTGATGGCGGTAGAGTAAGAACTACGTGTGCTCAATTGAATGGGGTATTGTGTCCGACTAGTGCTGGATGCAGTGGTGGAAGTACTGTAAGCACAAGAACAGCAGAATTTCCTTGTTGTGTTGGGGACAGAGCAAGAAATATAATTGCTTCATGTGCTCAGGATAGTTTTAATTCAGCTTTGGGAACTGTAATAACAACTGAAAGAAGTGCATGTGAAGATACTGATGGAGATGGTATTGGAATTTCTGTAGTTACTATAAAAGATGCTACAACTGGAGAAATAATTAATACTGAAAGTTTAGTGCAATTAGGATTAGAATCTGCTGTTTATGAAGAAGAATGCAGAACATTGCCAGAGGATGAAGGACAGCCAATTCCATTCTATACTTTTGGAAGTTTATTATTAACTGCTTTATTATTAATTGGATATTACTTTGCGCCAAGAATTAGAAATAGAAAGGTTTAAAATAACTTAGTTTTACTAAAAAAGAATGGAACTTAACATTTTAAAAGAAGAAAAGGATATAATTGAATTAGAAATCTGTGGAGAAACCCATACTTTCTGCAATGCTTTAAGATCTGAACTCTGGAATCAAGATGAAGTTAAATATGCAGCATATGCAATTAAACATCCTTTAGTTGGAATTCCTGTTTTTGTACTTAATGTAAATAAAGGGAAACCAAAAAAGATTTTAGCTGATGCAGCAGAATCTTTGAAAGGAAAAGTAAAGGAATTCAAATCCTTAATAAAATCAATATAGAAATAAGAAGGTGATAAAATGAATAGAAAATTTGTATTTTTATCTATGCTTTTAATTCTGGCAGTTTTTGTTATTGGTTGTTCTAAGACAACAGGACAAGCAACTTTTACAGGTCAATTAGAAGTTTTATCTTCGCCTACAGGGGCTAGTGTTTATGTTAATAATATACTAAAAGGAACTACTCCATTGACTTTAAATCTTGATCCTGCTATTTATAAAGTGCGGTTGGAAAAACCAGACTATCAGAATTATGAACAACAAGCTACTGTTACTGCAGGAAGCAAAACTACAGTATCAACAACTTTAATTTTAGCTGTAAATAAATTAGAGGTTTTATCTACTCCTGCTGGCGCAAATGTTTATATTGATGGTTCGCTTGCTGGTGTTACACCTTTGACTAAAGTGGTTGGTATTGGAACACACAATGTTAAATTAACTAAACAATATTATATTGACTATAGTATGGTAACTGAAGTAAAACCAAAAGAACAGGCAAGAATTGAAAAGACATTAGTATTGAATGGAAATGGGACTTTGAAAATTACTTCAAATCCAAGTAAAGCCTTAGTTGTACAGTCGATTTGGGGAAATCCTCAATTGGGAACAACTCCTTTGACAAAGGAATTAAAAGCAGATTACTATAATTTAAAGCTTTTATATACAGGCTATAATGAGAGTAATGTAGGAATATATGTCAAGCCTGGAGAAGTAACTATTTTGGATGTTGTTATGGAAAAGGTATGATTTATTTAAAACACTGCTTAAATATTCTTTTTTTAATTATTATTTCTTAATTTTTGGATTTTTGACAACTTTAATTTAAATAAAAATCTTTATATAAACCTAGTCTTATTTTTTAGTAATGAATAAAAGAGGTAATAAGTCTGCAATAGTATTAAGTTTTTTGTTTATTGTATTTTCTTTATTTATAATTTTTGAATACGATCCAAATGATTCGATAACTGGATATTTTACAGCAAATTTTGAAAATACAGATAAATATTATGCTAACCAAAATATTAATGGAAGCGCAATACTTGTTATTACAGCAGGTGATAAGATTAGCAATGATACTGAATTTAGACTGGGAATTTATGATTCTAATAATGTGCAGCATTCTCTAGAAATAAAAAGTGCTGATTATATTTTTAATAAAATATTTAATCTGGAAAAAATAAATGAAAATAGTAATTATTATTTTAATAAGCAAGGAAGCTATAAACTGGAACTTCTGAATTTTACTTTGCATTATGATAAGCTGGGAGATTATAAACTTAAATTTATGAAAAATGATTTTGGCAGACAAGCTGTAACTTTAATTGAAAAACAAATTACATTAGTTGAAACTCCAATAAACCAATCTGCAAGTGAAATAGAAAAAACAGAACTATTAGGAATAAGGTTTGATAATGATGGAAATTTTAATACTTTTGGTCCTGAATTTAAAAGGTATGATTTATTGGTTTGCAATGCTAAATTTAAAAGTAAGGATAAATTAGATCTAGCTATATATTCTCCTAATTCTGAAAATGAAGCTTACAGAGAATTTAAAGATATAATCAATAGTTTTGATAATGCAAGTATATTCTGCGAGCTTGACCAGTCTGAGTGTGCGGTTTTAGTTAATATTACAAAATTTCAACCTGGAAACTGGAAGTGTCTGGCTAAGCAGGGAGATAATTTTAAATTTTCTAATCTCATGACAATGGTTGGTTCTTCTCCTTATTTAAAATTGGATATTCCTGATTTTTCTGTTGATAAAAATGGAAATTTTTCCGGTAATACTATTAACCTAAACCAATATTTCTTTGATCCCGATGGTGAAAAATTGCAATATAATATAATTGGAGCAAAACAACTGCAGATTATAATCGAAAATGGGAATATTATAATTAAAAATCCAAGAAACTTTGAGGGTATAGAGACTGTAACATTCAGGGCGTTTGATGGTGTACAAGGAAATTTTAGCAATACTGTAAAAATAACTGTTGGTTCAGGCATAGGAAATAATGATTGTTATCCTGTATGGGATTGTGGTTTGTGGGGCGAATGTTTAGGTGGTTTAAGAATAAGGGAATGTAATGATAAAAATAATTGCGGTGCAGAAATTGGAATGCCACTTCTTTCTCAAGCTTGTGATGAACTTAATGGTGCAATCGGAGTAAGGCAGCAAGCTAAAACAATTGGTGTTCAAAATATCCAAGTTTCTGAGAATTTTATTAGCGGCAGTATAAGATATATTACAATTATAATATTTATTATAGCAATTTTGGGAAGTGCAGGATTTTTAGTTTATTGGTATAAATTTAGAAAAAATAATGTTGTAAATAAAGAACCGGTTCAACAAAACCAAATAACTTCTAATAACAAATCAGATAATTCTGAGCAACTTAAACAGTATATTGAAACAATGCTCCAACAAAACCAACCACAACAAAAAATAAAAGATGATTTAATAAATGCAGGATGGGATAAAAATACAGTTAGTGAATTAATGAATTATGTAACATTGAAAATTTTTGTAAAAACAAAATTAAGTTCTGGCTTTACAAAAGAAAAGATTAGGGAAAGTTTATTGTCTAAAGGCTGGAAGAAAGAAATTGTTGATAAAATATTTTCTGAATTAAAGATTTAATTTTTTTCTATATATTTTTACTAAATTTTCTATAATATCTATGCCTACATAACCAGAAACTAAACTTAAAGTGTAATTTGAAGTTATTATTAAAGATACGAACATACCTATAAATCCAGAAGCAATAATTGTTATTAATAAATAAGAGATTTTTAATTTATTTTTATTATTTATCCTATATATCTTTAATAAGCCTATTAATGCTCTTGCTACTCCACCTATTAAACCGAATAATGCAGCATATATTAAATTCATTAATTATTTAATCTTCTTACTTTTTATATTGTTTTTGGTTTGGAGTTATTATTTCTTTTAAAAGCAATAAACTTATATTATCTTCCTTTAGATAAATTCTTATGGATCTGAAAAAAAATATAAAAAAATTATGGCATTTAATCTGGGAAGAAAATAGTGTATTAAGCTGGACTATAAATATAATTTTAGCATTTATAATTGTAAAGTTTGTAATATATCCTTTATTGGGAATAATTTTTGGGACTGGTTTTCCAGTTGTTGCTGTAGTTTCATGTAGTATGGAACATAATGAAAAAATTGGACAATGTGATATGCAACACATTAAATTTGAAAAATGGTATAAAACTCAAAAGGAAATATATAATAAATTAGAGATTACTAATGAAGAATTTTTTAGTTATAGATTTGCTAATGGCTTTAATAAAGGAGATATTATGGTCTTAACTGGATATGGTGAAGTAAAAGAAGGGGATGTGATTGTTTTCAGAGGAGCAGCGCAAGAGCCGATAATCCATAGAGTGGTTAAAATTGGTAAGAATGAACTTGGGCAAGAAACTTACCAAACAAAAGGAGATAATAATTTATGGTCAAGAGCTGATGAAATGGATATAACTGAAGATAGGTATATAGGGAAGGCATTATTGAGAATACCATATTTTGGCTGGGTAAAATTAGCATTTAATGGATTAGTATCTTTTTAAAAAATAAGCACAACTAATTTAAACTTTGGGGTCTTTCAAAGGAGTGATTAAAAATGTTTTGCTGCCCTAAATGTAGTTCTCTATTAATGCCCAAGGACGGGAAAATGAAATGTAGCTGTGGTTATTCTAGTAATGATGATAAGCTTGTTGATAAAAAGAAGGAAAATAAGAAAATTGAGGTTAGGAAAGATGAAGATGAATCTTTGCCTATTATTAAAGCTGACTGTAAATATTGTGGCAATGAGAAAGCTTATTTTTGGACTATGCAAACAAGAAGTGCAGATGAACCTGAAACAAGATTTTTTAGATGTGTTAAATGCAAAAAAACCTGGAGAGAATATTAACTGGATAGTAGTATTATTTAGATAAACTTATAAATTTATTTCTGTTTAAATTAAAATGACAATTGTAATTGGAATTCAAGCTAAGGATGGAGCAGTTATTGCATCTGATTGTAGTGGAATAACTTCCCATAATGAAAAATTTTTTATACAAAAAATTAATGCGCATCTTTTTTCCAATTCAGAAGATTCAGAATTAACAGGTATATATTTTGGAACTGCAGGCCATTATTATATGTTTGATATTGGCTTAACTTCTGCAAAAATTTTTTCAAAGTTCAAAAATGCTGCTAATCTTTTAACCAATGAATTTCTTCTTAATAATAGTTTAGATCAAATAAATGAAAACATTGACTGCTTGGAAAGAGGATATAGAGAAGTTGAAAGGGGAAATGGCAATGATGACTTATATTATATAGTTAGGGTAAGTAATAATCGAACATTTTGGTCATAAAATTTGTGTTGTTTAATGTTTCGCATATTTTTCTTTCAAATTCTTCTTTGGTTGCCCATGTTGTTATTGCTAACCACTTTTTTATTTTTTTCCAAGTTTGTTCTATTGGGTTTAGTTATGGGCTGTATAGTGGGAGTTGTATGACTACTAAACTTTCTTTGTTTTCTTCGTAAAATTTTTGTATGTGTTTTTTTTCGAAATGATATTTCGCTCCGTCGACAACTATTAATATTTTTTCATGTTTTTTAATCAATGATTTTATGAATTGTAGATATGTTTGTGCGTTTGCTTTTTCTTCTGTTATGGCTGTTGAAAATTCTTTTTCTGATAATGCTCCGAAAACGGCAAATCTTTCTTTTGTGTTTATTGTTTTTATCGTTGGTTTACTTCCTTTAATGAACCATCCTCTTGTAATGTATGGTATTACTTTAAAGAAGGCTTCGTCAAGACAGAAGATCTTAAATCCGAGTTCACTGTAATATTGAACATTTTTTTTAAGTTTTTTTTAAACTTTTCTTGTAATTTTTTGTTCATTTTTCTGTTTTCTTGTCGAGGAACTTGAAGTGTGAAATTAATTTTTTTCACTATGTTTCTAACTTGCCTGACTTTAAATTCAACATTAAATTTTTTAAGTATTATGTATTGAACTAAATTTGTTGTCCATAAAACAAATGGAATGTTTTGTTCTTGTGGTGTTTTTCTTAAAATATTTTTTAGTTCTTCCAATTGTTTTTCTTTAATTTTTGATGGCTTTCCTGGTTGTTTTGCGTCGTAAATATTCTTTATTCCTTGATTTTCAATTCGTTGCAACCAATCATGTATTGTTGTTTTAGGTTTTTGTAATGAATAAGCAATATCATCGATAGACATTCCTTCTTTTTTTTTAATTGATGTTAATAAACGAAGTTTTGCTTTAGCATTTTTCTCATTTTTATATTCTTCATGCTATAATTAGGCACCCGAAGTATATAAACCTTTTGGAACCCGAATTATTCTTTTTCTATAACTAATCTATTTTTCTCAATTTTAACTTTTAACTCTTTATCTAATAGATTTAGTTGCTCAACTGCTTCTTTTGGAAGATTAATCCGATATTTGTAATAAGTTGTATTACCAATCTTCTTATCCACCACTTTCATAACTTTCATAAGATAATTAGGAACCCGAAGTTTAAAAAGTTACCGAAAATCATCAAAAATAGATGACGCTAACTTTACAGCTTAATAAATAATTAACTTTATATACTTATGATTCAATAAAATTATGAGGTGATTTAATGGCTGATAAAAAAGCAGTTGTTGGTGCAGTTTTACTTGTTTTATTTTCTGGAATTTTATTATTATCTAATTATTTTGGCGGAGAAAATTTTGATACTGGAAATGTTCCAAGAAGAGTTAATTCAGATCCCTGGAGGCCTTTAGTTGTAGGTACTTTACAAGTTGATTCTATTCCTTCAGGTGCGACAGTTACTATTGATGGCACAGTAAAAGGTTCAACTCCTTTAGAATTAAAATTAAGACCTGGAAGTTATTCACTCCAAATATCCAGAATAGGTTATAATACCCGTATTCAAAATGTTAATGTGGAAGTTGCAGAAACAACGTTTGTACAAACTGAGTTAATGCCTCTTTATTAATTTTTTATTTTGATTTTTAAAATTTAGTAATGTTTAAATATAGGTTTTCTTGTTAAGTTTTATGGTTTTAGAAGGGGTGATACCAGGGGTTGACACTTTAACTAATTTTACTCCTATAATTGTTCTTGGACTTATATTGGGATTATATGAATTAATATTAATTCATAGAGATGAAAATTTTACTGGGAGCCACTGGTTTGGTCATGGATTTCATTCTGTTTTTTTTATGTTTATAGCTTTATTTTTTATTTTTAATACAGACTATTTTTTGAATATCACTGGTTTGGCTGAAAAAGGATGGCCTTTGATAAGTAATCCATGGGCTGTGAGAATAATTATTGGTTTAATATTAAATATTAAAATGCACGCAACTTCTGCGGTTATAAAAGGTGGTTTAAGAGGAAGTATGACTGGTGGTATGGCTGAACATTGGACACACACAACAATAGTTTCTGTATTAGTTATATTAGCTCCTTTGTATTGGCCAGTTTTAGCTACATTTTTACCTGAATGGGCTGGCGGTGGCTCTGTTGAATAATTATTATTATAACAAATCACATAAATTCTTAGGTTAAAATTATTTATTGTCAGGTCAACAACTAAATTAAAAACTTAAAGACCTTGTTGGTTGATTATATTTTTCTGAGATTTCTCTTATTTGTTATCTATCTTCTAATTTTCACATTGTTTTGGCAAATATGTAACTACTATAAAATTAATAACAACATTTTAATATTATATTTTTCTGAGATTCTTTTATGAAAATTCAAAAAAGAGTTGTAGTAATTGTAGCATTAATGCTACTGGCTGCATTATTAGTAGCTTGCAATCAAACAACTGGAAAGGTTTCTGGAGTTATGGGCACTGTTACTGTAACCACTAATCCAACAGGTGTTATGGTTGTCTTAACTCCGAAGGAAGGCGGCAATGTTGTATCTTTGGGAGAAACTCCTGTTTTAAATAGGTTAGTTAGCCCTGGAAGATATGCATTAACACTTCAAAAAGAAGGTTACCAAACCTTTATTATGGGTGTTGATGTTAAAGCTGAAGAACCTTTAGAAGTGAGCTACGAATTAAATGCTTTGTCGCAAAATGAATTAGAAGGCAAATAAATTTTGTCTTTTAAATTTTTTTAATTATTTTTATTTTGTTTTACTTTATTACTTATTACTCTATTAATTATGTAGTTTAAGTTATATTTTTAGCTTATAGTTTTTTGATTATAATAATTTGCTATAAACTCCTTAATATATAAGTTAAATTAAACAAATGCTTAAATATAAAATATGAATTAAAAGTTTTATGAAATTAACTTTATCTGAACCTAAATATTTGAAAGATAGTTTATTAATAATTTCTGAATTAGTAAATAGTGTCAATTTGCGAATTATGAAAGATAGGATTGAATTAATAGCTATGGATCCTGCTAATGTTGCAATGGTAATTTTTAAATTATTAAGCAGTGCGTTTTCTGAATATAGTGTTGATGAGGAAAGGGTTATTGGTTTAAATCTAACAAATTTAACCCAGATTTTAAAAAGAGCAAAACCAACTGACACATTGAGTTTGCAGCTTGATGAAGGGAGGAATAGATTAAGTGTTTTATTAAGCGGGGTTTCAAGTACAAAAAGATTTGAACTGGCTTTATTGGATATAGAACATAGAGAACATAAAATACCAAATCTGAAATTTGCTGCAAAAGTAGAATCTAATACTCTTTTATTTAATGATGCTATAGAAGATATGGATGTTATATCTGACAGTCTAAGTCTGGTTGCTGGATCTGATAAGTTTATTATCCAAAGTGAAGGAAATACAAGCTCTGGGAAAGTTGAGGTGATTAATGATGAGGACACAATAATAAATGCTGCTGAAAATGTATCTTCAAGATATTCTGTAGAATATATGAAAAAGATTGTAAAGGGAAGTAAATTAACAAACAATGTTATACTTGAATTTGCGCAAGATTATCCTTTGAGAGCTGAATATAAAGTTTTAGATAAGTTAAGCTTGACTTTTATTTTAGCTCCAAGAATGCCAACTGAATGAAAGATAGAACATTCGATATGCAATTATAATATTAGATAATTTATTTAAACCATTAAATTTACTAATTAATTTATGAATAAAATTTTTGAAATTCTAGAAAATAAAAAAATTACTCTTTTATTTATAATTTTAAATTTTATTGGGGTTTTTGCTGCATGGTATACTTACAGTCAAACAATTTCTTATTTTATTTTGGAAGATAAATTTTATTTAATTCCTTTAGTTCCTGTAAGTTTCTTATTGTATTTTTCAATGGCAATATTTTTATTGTATTTATATTTTGATTTTAAAGTTCCTAAACTTTTTGGAGTATTTACTTTTTATATTAACTTTATTTATGGTATTGGTTCTGTATTATTTTATATTATTTTTATGATTTTTATAGATGGTTTTAGTGTTTATCATTTTTGGAACATATTTGCACATGGATTTTTAGGATTGCAGGCAGTATTAATATTAAATTATGTTTCGAAGTTAAAGATTTGGCAGTATTTACTGATATTTTTTATTTTTATAATTAAGGATTTTATGGATATATTTTATGGGACATTTACTTATTTTATTGAGTATGATTTTGGTTATTTGAAATATTTTGTTATTGGGATGATTTTATTTTTACAGATAATTGGAATAATCTTGTTGAAATATTCTAAAGAAATTAATTAATTTTAAATATTAGCTGATATTTTTTATTTCATGGTTTCTTATGATAGATCAATTTTTAATAAGCATATAATGTTCAGGCCTAAATTATTATATCATGGCAGTACTTTGACTTATTTTAGTAAACATGTAAAAAACGGTTATTTCCTTCATGAAGATGCAGGTCTTAGCGGGAGTGAAGATAAGGAAGTCTGGCTTGAAAAAAATCCTAAAAAAGCAGTTGAATGGGCATGTGTCTTTGCTAAGAGATACAAAACTGAACTAGTAATTTTGATAATAAACACAAAGGGCATTGAAGATCTGAGAAGAAATTTTTTACGTACCATACCTTGTGCATATCATAGGATTGATAAAATCCCTGAGAAAAATTTTGTGATGATAAAACTGGAATTTAAAAATGATGAATGGAAAAACAGGATCTGGTTAAGTCCGTGGAGAGATCTTACTGATGATTGTAAGAAAAAAATTATTGAAGCAGAAATTAAAATGTCTAACTAGTGAAATATTTTAGTCTGTAATTATTTTCGAAAGGTTTTAATAGTAAATTTCTTAATTTATTTGTATGCAGAAAAGAGGGCAAGTTGCTTTATTTGTAATAGTTGGTATTTTAATAATCATTGCTATAGCTTTACTTTTTTTCTTTAGGGGTAAAATCGTAGATACAGGAAAGCAACAGATAGATACAAACCAATTTTTAAGTTCTACTATAAAAAATATTGAAAGGGATGTTTTAAGTAAATGTGTAACAAGCAGTACTGAGGATATTGTTAAATCAATTTTAGTTAATGGCGGAAGTATTAAAGAAAATATTAATTCTCTTACTTATAGAGGAAAGAAATATAGAATATTATGTCAAGCAATGGAAAATACCAATCAGTGTTTAAGTTCGCCTTTAATTTTAAGTTCTATTGAGCAGAATATGAATGAAGAATTGAATAAAAAAATTACAAATTGCTTAAAATTTGACCAATTTGAAGATAATAGTTATGAATTAATTAAACCAAAGGATTTTAATGTTAAGTTAGAAATGAGAAAAAATTCTATTGTTGCAGATTTGGAATATAATTTAAAAATTAAAAGAGGGGAGAATATTGTTGAAACAGAGGGCATTAGAAAAAATTTAGAAATCCCTTTATCTGATTTGTTTAATGCTGCTAATGATGTTTTGAATAGGAGATCTTTGTTTGGGAATTTTGATCAGGTTAGTTATGGGGTAAATAGCGGAAATAAATATTCAATTATTATAGAAAGGCCGTATCCTGATGAGATATATGATGTAAGTTTAGTTAATAATCCAGAATATCATTTATTATTTTCAATAGAAGGAAATGGAAGGTTTGATAGATTTGAAACACAAAGATAAAATTGTTAAGGGAAAAGCAGCATTTGAGATTTTACTAGTTCTGAGTATGATATTTATATTTAGTATGAGCAACAATACTTATGCAGAAGAACAAGAATTAGTATGTTGTTCAGAAACTGAAGATGAAAATTTTTGTCAATATGCTGATAAAACTGAATGTAAACCTGGAAGCCAAATATATAATGGAAGATGTGAGAATTTTGATGCTTGTAAAACTGGATGCTGTGACTTAACTAATGTTCCAAGTTTAAATGGACAAGATTCGAAATGTTATACAAATGTTGCTAAGGCAGATTGCAATGCAAAAGGCGGGAATTTTTTAAGTGATTCTAGTTGCAATTATCAGCAATGTAATTCTGGATGTTGTGTTGTTGGCGGAGAGTGTGCATTAACTACAGAAGCCGGATGTAAGTCATTAACAAGCCAATTTCCAGATTTAAATTTAGATTTTAGAAATGATGTAATTATAGAATTTGAATGTTCTGGTGTTTGTGCTGTTAATAAAAATGGCTGCTGTGTAACTCAAGATGAAAATGCAAATAATTGTAATTTTGCAAGTGAACAAGAATGTAATTTAAAAGATGGTTTATTTTATGAAGGAAGAAATTGTGGAGAAGTTCCAAATGGAAAATGTGATGACTGCAAACAAAAAACAAATCTTGGATGCGTTGAAGGATTAAATGATGTTTACTGGTTTGATAGTTGCGGCAATCGTGGAGATATTGTTAAATCAACAGATGTCAGCGCTTTTAATGAACTGAGCGAAACACTTGGCGAGGAAATAAATTCTTTTAATGGAAAATGTGATTTAAATAAAGGATTCAAATGCGGAGAAATTTCTGAGAATGGAGTTAAACATGCTGGATGTGTTTCTTTAAATTGTGTTGACGTATGGGATAATCCAAGAGTTGATGAAGATGGAAGCTGCGGTGATAGAATAAACGATGTTAAACCTAATGATCCTTGTTTTACAGATGATAAATTTGATAGGAATAATCCAAGAAAAAATGGGGAAAGCTGGTGTGAGTATGATGATAATTCTGGGCCTGGCTTAGATTTACCTGGAACAAGGCATTACAGGCATTATTGTGAAAATGGAGTAGAGAAAGTAGATGATTGTGTTGGATATAGAGAAACTATTTGCAGGCAGGCAGAAATAACATTTAGTGATTCTAGTGAAACAATGTCTTATGCGACTTGTGCACCAAACAGGGTAATAAATGAAGTGCAGGATTGTTCTAAATGCATTGATAGAGAATGCTGTCAGAATATTGATAAGAGAGATTGCTTATGGGTTAGTTCTGATAAAGATACAACTAATAAATTATTGAAAGAAGCAGCAGAAAGAAAAAATCAGATTGTTAATAAATATGGAAAAGAAAATGTCAGTGTAGAAATTGAAAGTGATGCTAGCTTAGATAAAAAAGGCTTTTGTGTTCCTTTAGTTCCTCCAGGAAATGCTTTCTGGCAAAGTGAAGGAAATTGCGATGCAGTAAATGCAAATAATGTTTTGAAAAGTGTAAATGTTAAATTTGCAGGTGTTCATGAATGGGATTGTGAATATGGATGCAGGGCTTTAGGAATTAATTTTTTAAAAAGTTCAAATCAAATCTGCAATTCTTATGGTGACTGCGGTGCAAAATATAATCTTGCTGGTGAATGGGGCAAAGGGGGATTTAAGAGAGAGATAAATGGATTTGAAAGATTAGTTAAGGATGATCCCGGGGATGTGCCTGAAAAAGATATGAATTATTTTAAAAAAGAAGAAAAATATGATTTAGCTGCAACTAAAAATCCTGATGGAAAACAATGTGATTCAAATGGTGATGATTGTACAAGAGCTTTAGTTGAGTATGCAAAGAACAATGAATTTTTAAAAGATATAAAAGATTTTAGCAGGTTTAAGAATTATAGGGGTGCATTGAACTTAGGAAAGATTGACAGTGGAAGTCCAAGAAGCGACTTTGGATATGTTGCTGATATATGGACTTTGCATTGGTTTGGGAATATTGCTGGAAAGGTTATTGCCGGGTTGGGTGTTGTTGGTGGTGCATTGGCTTTAGGTGTTGCAATTGCAATAGGCGCTGCTTTTGTTTTACTTACTGCTACAATTGCTGCAGCTGCTTTAGTTGTTATGTCTATTGTATTTTACAAATTTTATGGAACAAGGACTGCAAATGTTGAAGTTAAATGCGGTGGCTGGCAAGCACCTTCTGGTGGAGGAAATTGTAATTTATGTAATGAACCTGGAGAAAGGAAATTTTTTGTTAATGATGAAAATGAATGCTTAGGAGAATATAATAGTGAGACTGGTGAATGTACTGAAAAAATTGATTTAACTGCTAATGGAAAACATTCATGTAATGATTATTTATGCAAAAGTTTAGGAAGCGGGTGTGATACTCTGAATACTGTAGAAGGTGTTAAATGCATTAATATTTGCATTCCTGATAATCCTGAAAATCTGCAGCCTGCTTATATTGCATTAGAAAAAGAATTTGAAGAAAAAAATAAGGAAATGTGTAGGACTAATATCGACGATAATAGCGAATTACGACAATGTGAGACTAGTGTTAATTCGGGTATTGGTTTTAGTAATGGTGGAAAAATAGAGATTAATAATTATATTAAAGCAAATTCTAATTTTAATCTGACTTTTGTAACTTGTAATGATAAAAATTGCAATGAACAAGCATATGCTGACTGCAAATGGGATTATGAGAGAAAACCTTTTGATGAAATGAAGGATTTTATAGAAGGAGGATATTCATTTAAACATACAGTTTCTTTTAAGGCAGGGATTGACTTACTTTCTGGAAGTACAAACAGGATTTTTGTTCAATGCAAAAACAGATGCGGCTTTCCAGATACTCCAAGTTATCCAGACTTAGAGTTTGAATTTAAAGTTGCAACTGCTCCTGAACTTGGTGCTCCAAGGATTATAGAAATTAATCCGAAGAATAATGGTTTTATAGCAAATTCTTTATTAAATATTAATAATACAATGGAAGCTGCTAAATTAGAAATAACTTTAAATGAAATTGCTGAATGTAAATATGATAATTTAAATCTTGATTATGAAAGAATGAAGAATTCTGCAACATGTGTAATAACAAGTGATAATGAACAAAAATGCTTTATTCCTTTATTGAATTTAGTTGAAGGCAATAATAAATTATTTATAAAATGCAAAGATGAAAAAGGAAATTCAAACCAGAATAGTCTGCCTGATGATAATGGGTATAATGTTATCGGCACTGAAGGATTAGTAATTGATTATATGAAATGCAAAAATAATTATGGTGAGGGCTGCGGAGAAATTTTTGATAATAATTTTACTTTAGAAGTTAATACTATTAATGGTGCAGATAATGGAAATGCTAAATGTGGATTTGGAATTGGAAGAGTTGATGTAGCTTTCTTTGAAACCAGTGATGGAGAAAAAAAGACAAGTCTGCATAAACAATTTATTGATAGAAATTCGAATAACGAATTTGAAAGTATTTTCTGTTTAGATGATGCTGGAAATATTGCTAATTCTACAGTAAAATATAAACTTGTAAAAGATAATGAAGCACCAAAAATCAGTAAAATTTATTCTACAGATAAAATGCTTGTTGTTGAAACTACTGAAGAAGCAATTTGTAAATATTCAAATGATAAAATTGGAAAATTAATAGAATATAAAAATTTTGATGTGACTAATGAAGTTGTGCACAGTACTTCAATTGATGAAAATAATTATTTTAAAGTTATATGTAAAGATATATTTGAAAATTCCCAGACTGCTGAAGTTTATTTAGGATAAAAACTATTATAGGAAGATTTATATACATCATTCCCTAATAAGGAATTATATGGATAAAAATAACTATTTAACTCCTCAAGAACAGAAAATCTGGCAATATATTAGAGATAAAGATATAATTGACAATGAATTAATTAAAGATATATTTCCTGAGATAAAAAATAATAAGAGAAATAAAATACTACACAATTTATACAAGAAAGATTATATCAAAAGAGCTCGAAAGAGCTTATACTATAATCCTGAACTGTTAAATGATTATTATAAATTGGCTTTAAGAATAAAAGATGGATACCTAGGATTAAGTTCAGCACTAAAATATTATAATCTGATAGAATATGAAGATTATACCATATTTATAATTACAAAAAAG
>Ga0209541_10009771_pt1 | contig 15469 bp, 15 predicted proteins | sample RifCSPlowO2_01_FD_184027 | JGI IMG/M metagenome (GOLD analysis project Ga0209541, IMG submission 184027) | Groundwater microbial communities from Rifle, Colorado - Rifle CSP2_plank lowO2_0.1 (SPAdes) (version 2) | ecosystem: Environmental > Aquatic > Deep subsurface > Groundwater | place...
AAAGGCCCTTAGCAATGACAGGTAATCTTACATATACTCAAGCCTTTTGATCCTCTCATTAATATCAGGGTGTGTTGAGAACATTATATTCATCCTGCCCTTGAATTTTCTTAATGGATTTTCAATGAATAAATGTGCTGTTGCCTTGTTTGCAGCCTCAACCAAAGGCTCTTTGTCATCTCTTATCTTCTTCAAGGCATCAGCAAGACCTTTCGGGTACCTTGTCAATAAAGCCCCGTTTGCATCAGCTAGGAACTCGCGTTTTCTGCTTACAGCTAGCTTAATCAACCTTGCTATAATTGGTGAGAGCACAATAAGAGCAATGCCTAATGCAACAAATACCAACCCTATTACCCCATCTATTTTTGCTCCATTTTTTCTCTTGCCATAAAACATGCTTCTCAAAAACCAGTCGCTAAGCAATGTTATCATGCCGACAAGAATTACAACAAACATCATCAATCTTATGTCATAATTTTTTATATGGCTTATTTCATGAGCGACAACACTCTCCAATTCAAGCTTGTTTAATCTTTCAATAGCTCCTGTTGTAACAGTTACAGAAGCGTGCTCTAAATCCCTCCCAGTTGCAAATGCATTTATTGCAGAATCTTCAATAATATAAATCTTTGGCGTTGGAATCCCGGCAGCAATAGCAATACCCTCAACCGCATAGATAAGCCTTCCATGGGTTTTCTTGTCTGCTGGCTTTGCAGAGCTCATTTTCAATATTATCTTGTCTCCAGCATAGAAATTAATCAAAGTCATAATAATGGAAAAAACCATAGCAAAAAAACCAATCCCTATTCCAGTATAAAAGTTACCGTAATAAAATCCGATGAAATATCCTAGCGAGATTAGTATAATAAAAAAAAGCAAAACAAGTATTATGCTATTTCTTTTGTTAGAGCTTATGTTTTCATAAATATTCATTCTCAAAATTCAACTTTAACAGCTTTTCTTTCTTTTTCTTCTACATTGAAAAATTCTCTTTCTTTGAAATTAAGTATGTTCCCAATTACATTGTTTGGAAATATTTGAAGTTTTGTATTGAATTCCATAACGCTATCATTGTAAAACTGCCTTGAATAAGCTATCTTGTCTTCTGTTCCTGATAATTCTTCTTGCAGCATTTTAAAATTTTCATTAGCCTTCAATGTCGGATAGTTCTCTGCAACAGCAAATAACGTTTTTAATGCATTGCTTATCATGTCATTTGCTTTTGCTTTTTCTTTCATATTGCCGCTTATCATATTTGACCTTGCTTTTGTTATGTTCTCCAGGACGCTTTTTTCATGCTTCATATATCCCTTTACAGAATTAACCAAGTTAGGTATTAAATCATATCTTCTCTTTAACTGAACTTCTATCTGAGACCATGCATTATTAATCCTGTTTCTTAATGTGATAAGCCTGTTGAAAATATATATAATATACAATAGTATAATGGCTACAATTATCACAATAACCCATGTTGAGCTAAATGCCATAAAAATATGATGCTCCATTTGCTTATAAGATTTTTGTTACCACCATCCATATAATTCCAAGATGCAAAACTATTTAAATTTCAAAAGTAAACCTCATTTTGATGAAATTAATCTTAAAAGAGAGGCCAAAATCACCAGTAGTCATAGAAGGTTTTCCTGGTTTTGGTTTAGTTGGCACAATAACAACAGAATTTCTTATAAAGCATTTAAATGCAAAGTCAATTGGATATATATCTTCTGAAGAAATTTCTCCAGTAACAACAATTCACGAAGGAACCATAGTTGAGCCTTTAGGAATCTTTTATGATAAAACAACGAACATAGTAATCTTGCATGCATTGTATGGATTGAATGGTATGGAATGGAAGATTGCTGATATCATTGTCGATTTATGCAAACAGCTTAAATGCAAAGAACTTATTAGCTTAGAAGGCATTGCAGCACCTAACCCAGAAAAAACTAATGTTTATTTTTATACGAATGATACTTCAAAGAAAAAGAACCTCTCTAAGATAGGCATGGATCAGCTAAGAGAAGGTATTGTTATGGGTGTAAGCGGAGCTGTATTGCTAAAAGTAAAAACACCATTATCGTGTATTTTTGTGGAAAGCCATATCGGCCTTGCAGATAGCCTTGCTGCAGCTAAGATAATTGAAGTGCTTGATAAATATCTTGGCTTAAAAGTGGATTATGCACCTTTGGTTAAAACAGCCCATGAATTTGAAACAAAATTAAAAACAATTATAGAAAAAAATAAAGAAGCAATGATGCCTACATCAAAAAAAGAACAAAAACAGCAGCTAGGCTATATAGGCTGATTTATAGTTTTATACTCTTTCTTCTTCCTTTCAATCCAACTATAAACACTGCCGTGCTTTGAACCGCTTAATAATTTTTCAACACCCTGCTTTGCAATCATGCAGTTATTTAAACTCCCTATGATACCAACAGTCCTGCCATAAACAACTATTTTTGTGTTTGTAATGTCTTCGATGTTCTTTCTGCAGCCCCCTTTTCTCCCTATAATTCTTGCCCTTATTCTCATTATATCATTTTTAGTCTTTGCAAAATCTTTTATGTCTACTAGCTCAAATGCATAATCTTCGTTCAATAATTCTTCTGCAATAATTGGATTAAAACCCCTGCCAATGGCTTTTATTATCGGTTTGGCATTAAAAACATCTAGTGCTTCACCCTCTATAGTTATCATTCCATCATAAGAATCTATTTTAAGTTTCGTATGTGTTTTCATTTCTAGAATTTTTTTATCAGCGCCATTCTTTCCAACAAAAATAGCGATTCTTTCTTTTGGTATCCTAACTTCATCAACAGGCATGTTAAAATTCTTCTTTTATTATGTCTTTTATATATCCATTTTTTCTCAGCCACTCAACATGGTTTGGCTTGTATTTGTAAACTACATCCCCTTTCTCGTCGCCTCCTAACTCCCAAGGCTCTATAAGCAAATGATCCCCTTCCCTAACCCATAATTTTCTTTTTAATCTTCCTGGAATCCTACATATCCTTGTTTTTCCATCAAAGCATGCAACGCTCATCCTAGAGCCGCCTAATCTCTGCTTTAATATACCTATTACTTCCCGGTCTCTTGGAGTTCTGACTCTGAAAACATCTTCTTCATTATTTTCATTATTATCATGTTTCCTCATCATATGGACTACATTTAAGAAAGCAGTTTATAAATCTTTTTGGTTTTCATTTTCGTATCTGAAACAGATTGTAACCCTATAAATTTTTTTGCTTTTAATCCTGCTATAGCTATGCAGTTTCATGCTTTTTTTAAGTATGCCTCCTTTAAACCTCGCTTTTAATCTTTTTCCTATAGACTTTGCATATCTTTGATCAGAAATGTATATGTCGCACCCATATTTTTCAAAATTCGTCTTTGAAACAAAAACATCTCTCCTTTTTTTTATAAGGTCAAAAACATATTCAATTACCTCTTTATTCAACGGCCTTATCTGTATTATTGCTTCAAAATATTCTGCATTATGCTGCTTCTGCATGGGGTATGCCTTCTATATAGATTATATTTTCTTTTTTTATTATCTTGTTTTCTATAGCCAATTTAACTATGCTTTTTCCAGTAATGTTCAAGATGGTTGCTTCTTCCATTGCACTTACTGCTTCATTGTCATTTATCTTTCTTTCTTTGTAGAATCTTTCAGAAACTTCTAGTTGCATGCCATTTTCTTCAAATTTTTTCCCCAATAATTCTTCATCGCATATAACTGTAATCTTTGTTTTTTCTCTTCTATGCATTTTAATGAAATACATCTACATATTGCCCCTTACACTGCCTTTTGCGCCGCATGCCATACATTTCATAATTGTAAACTCCCCTTCTTTTAACAGTTGCGTGTCTGGCTTTTTGCATTCTTTGCACAATACAAAATCATTTGTAAATTGCTCTATTTTCTGGTTGATTAATTGTGAGCTTAATTTTCTTCCAAGTATCAATCTCTGGCCGTCAATAATGGCTGGTGTTGCTAGTTCTCTTTGCAAATATTTCAAAACTAGTTTTTGGTCTCTTCTTAATATGTCGCATAATTCCTTAAAATTGCTTATGATGGTTTTGTTACCTTCTACATGGCCCTTAATTTTAGGAATATCAAATCTTTCTCCAGTAGATGTTGTTTTTTTAGGCATTTTCTCCAGAGCCCGTTTTAATAAATTCTCATAGTCCATAACAGGATAATGTGCAGTCTTTTTTTAAATCTTTGCTTATTTCTATGCCATGATAAACTTTATATTTAGATCAGTTGTAATATTTGATGATGAAAAGTTTAACTACATTAATCTTATTGGTATTTTTTGTTGTAGTTGTTATTACATCTTTTGATTTAAGTTATACAGGGGATATAGTTGCAGAAAACTTCAATACAAAATACCTTTTGGATAATATGGATAAAGTTGTTAATGATTACAATCAAAAATTTGAGAACATTCCAAGATTTGCTAAAACCTTGTTTGGGAATGAACGTATTAACTTGGCTATTATCATGAATAACAACTCAAAAAAGGAATTTGGTCTTATTACAAAAGAGGGGAAGGTAATAGAATATTCTAAAAAACCTCTTGAAAACCCAACAATAGGCATAACTGCGCCGGAATCTGTTATAGATAATATTGCATCATCGCGAAATCCATCGCAAGAATTTTCAAAAGCAATCAAAAATAAAAAAATAATTCTTGAACCCAAAAAATTCTTAACAAAAATAAAAGTTACAGGTGCAAAGGCATTTATTAAAATAAAAGATCTGTTCTAAGTTAGATGATATTGACAATTCCAGCCCTGCTCCAGTATATTTCTCCATCTTTGACTAAATCATGTATAGCTATATTAACTTCCTCCTCATTTATGCCTGATTGCTTTACAATTTCATTGATATTAACATCATTGCCTCCAAGCTTATTTATTATGCCAAGAATAAGATTCCTTACATCATTAGGGATGTCTTTCTCAATCCTTTCTTCAAAATATTCTTTTTTATCATCAATTATGACATTCTCAAACATGCCATTAATTCTTGTTACAAAACCATGCTCTTTAAGCAACTCTAATTTTCTTGCTAACTCCCAATTCATGTCATTAAGCACTTTTACAATTTCAGGTATTATGTATATTTCATTATTATATTCCCTTACCCTGCCAATTACAAGTACGAGGCTTCCAGCATTTACATCCTTAAACAGCCTGCAGTCTTCACCCCATGTTTTTAATCTAATTTCATAGCTTCCATCATCAACTGTTATTGCATTGTAATTGCCATCATCAGAAACAAATTTGCCGACAACATTTGCAATAACATTGATCCTGGATATCTTTTTGCCCTCAAAATCAACATAGCTTGATTCCTCTTCTTGCTTGACATACTTGTAATTGAATAATTGGCTTATCCAGACTTTGTATGCAACACCTCTTTTTTTCATGTTCAATATTTACAACTTGCTTATGGAGCCTCGTTTTGGTTCAAATATTTCTGCTTCCCTTTTTAGCCTGTCTAGCACCTCTTCAACCTGCGCTTCATTAATGCCCTTTTCAGCAGCATAAGTGATTACATCTTCAATGGCAATTAATTTTCCTTTTTGATTAGATAATTCAGTTATTATTTCTTTTATAACAACTATCCTTGATCTTTGTGTTGAGCTTATACCTGTTGATATCCTGTCAATGTCAATCTGTCCTGTTTCTGGATCAATTCCTACTTGCATAAGGCAGTATTTTAATACCCTTATAGCCCTTTTTGCGTCCTGCTTTGTTACTTTATCAGACAATCTTACTCTTGCACTCGCTTCTGACAATCTTACCAATGCTTCTAATTGCCTAGCACTTATTGGTATCGGCTTCTGCCCTTCTTTTCCACTGCCACCAGAATTTCTTAAGCTGACATAAAAATTTTTTATCTCTTCAACAGCACCATCGCTTAATTTTGGATATATTTTTTGTTTAGCATAAGAAACATATTTTTTTATCAACCCAATATCAATCTCTACCTCTTTAATATTTACAGCTTGCTGATAATTTAAAACATGCCCCGCAATCTTTTCATCAAGCTCTTTATTTGGGACATCTCTGATTGGAAATATAAGATCAAACCTGTTGATTAATGCAGGTGGCAAATTTATTTGTTCGGCAACAGGCTTATAAGGATCAAACCTTCCTAACTTGGGATTTGCAGCAGCTAATACTGTTGTTTGCGCTTTTAATGTAGCCTGTATATTTGCCTTTGATATGCTTACAATCTGCTGTTCAAGCGCCTCGTGAAGTGCTGATGTTTCTTCTTCTGTCATCTTATCAAGTTCATCTAAATAGCAAAATCCTCCATTTGCCAAGACTAAAGCTCCAGCTTCAAGAGCCCAGCCCTTTAAGAATTCATCTTTTACAACGCTCGCAGTGAGGCCAGCTGCCGAAGCGCCTTTTCCAGATATATACCTTGATTTTGGAGAAGCCTTTGACATAAATAATAACAAGGTTGATTTGGCTGATCCTGGGTCTCCAACTAATAATACATGGAAATCACCCCTTATGATTGTTCCATCTGGTTTTGTTTTTTTAATTCCTCCCATCAATTGCAAGACTAAAGCTTCTTTTACATCATCATGCCCATAAACAGATGGTGCAATTGATCTAGTAAACATGCCATATATATCATCTTTTTTTGCCAATGCTTTTATATTTTCTTCCTCTTCTTTTGTTAATTCAAATTCTTCAAAAGTCTGCTCAATTGGCTCGATATAATTTGCATCAACAGACAAGTCATACCTTGTTGATACAACACCTGTCTTTAATGGCACAGGTATTTCTCTACCACTCCAATAACCCTTATCTTTGAACCAGGGGTAGTTTTTTTTTCCATCTTTGGCTCTACAAGATCTTCCTTTAAAAAAACAGAAATCCTTTTTGGCTGCTCTCCGCCTTCCAAATCCTCTGGTGCTTCTTCTATAACAAGTCTTTGAGCATCAACCAAAATCTTGTCAAGCATTCTAAATCTGCCTTTTCTTCCACATGTGCACCTGTAAGGTTCTTTAAATTTTGTATCAATTTGCAGAATAGATAGCACATTCCCGCATGAAGGGCATTCAAATCTTGCAGAAGTTACTTGTGGCCTTACATCGGATGACTGCCTTACAATTCCATCAAAACTATAAAGTTTGTTTAAATGAGGGCTTCTTATGTTTCTTATCTTTAAATTCTGGCTTTTCGGCAGGTTTGCAATTCTTATTATAAATCTTTTTTCAGGCAAATCTAGGTCTTCTATTGATACTTCAGCAGCCTTTAGCAGCTCATCAGGATTCTCAAGAAGCTCTTCAGCCAATTCATGATCAAAAATAGCAACATCATTAAAATCCATAATAAGATGGCTTACACCAATGTTGGCAAGTTCATGCAATTTAGTAAGGTAAGTTGTTTCTATTAATTCCCTGAACTTTTCTATTTGCTCTTTAGCATCCATTTTATCCCCTTTTTTATTCTTTAAGCAAGAAAGTATTTTATTTGAGTTTAAACTCATTTATAAATTTTTATGTTAGGCATTAGTTGTATGTTAAACATGCCATAACAAGTAACTATTACTACCAGAAAGTTTATATATGAACCAGACACATTTGAAATAAAAATTTTTCAATAACTCTTAGCAACATAAACAACATGATTTGCCTTTTTTCCGCAAACAATGCATTTCTGCCCTTCTTTTATCTTGTCTTCTTTTGGATATAAAATACCAGAAACATTGGCTGCTGTTTCTTCTTTTAATTTATCAGCACATTTTTCTCCATCCTTGTTTACAGAGCAAAACGGCACCTTAACAAATCCTTTGTAAGCCTTAATTATCTTTTTCAATTCATCAAAAGATTTTGCATCCCTTGTTTTGTTTTTAAAATATTCTTCAGCTTTCTCTTCTATGTGTTTGTCAATAATCTTTGAGAACTTTTCAATTTCTTTTGTTAAATCTTTTAATTTAATTAAAAATTTCTTATTCTCGTTTCTTAAAGATATAGTGATATTGCCTTCTTTGACTTCTTTGGGCCCAATTTCTAGCCTGATAGGGACACCTTTCAACTCCCATTTATTGTATTTAAAACCAGGAGAAGCCTCGCTGTCATCGATCTTTATCCTATACCCTTTTAGCTTGTTTTTTATTTCATTAGCTATCTTTAAAATTTCTTTGCTGTCTTTGTCAGAAAATAAAACAGGAACAATGACTATTTGCAGGGGCGCCATATCAAATGGCAAAATTAAACCCTTGTCATCACCATGAATTCCAATTAAAGCAGCCATTATTCTCCATATGCCTGGCCCAAAACATGTCTGCCATGCATATTCTTCTTTTTCATCTTTGCTCATAATTTTTATACCAAATGCCCTAGCAAAATTCTGTCCAAGATCATGAGTTGATGCAATTTGGTTTCTTTTTCCATCAGGCATTAATGTATCTGGCGTGAATGTGTTAACAGCCCCTTTAAACCTGTCCCATTGTGGTCTTTTGAAAAATAAGAACGGTATCTTTATCTTGTTTTTAATAACCTTATTGCAAATTTCTAAATCCTTTTCAACCTGCTCAAGTGCATCTTCATGCAAATTAAAAACATCATGCGTTTCAAAAAATAAAAATTCTCTCCCTCTTAAAAAAGGCCTTGTGGTCATTTCATTTCTAAAAGCAGGAATTCTAGATTGATACCCTTTGAATGGCAATTCCTTATGACTTTTAAACCACAAACTGTATAATGGATAAATCTGTGTTTCACCAGTTGGCCTTAATGCAAACCTTTCCTCTATTTTTTTGCTGCCTGCTTCACTAACCCAAAATACTTCTGGTGTAAAACCAGCGTGCTCTTTTTCTTTCATTAGACTTTCTTCTTTTACAACAGTTGGAAATAAAAAAGCAACATGCCCATCATCTTCAACTTCTTTTTCAAGATACTCATAAATCTTTCTAATAATAGAAAACCCCCACGGCATATGAACAATAAAGCCTTGCACACCAAATCTTATATCTGCTAATTCTGCTTTTTGTATAACCTGGGAATACCACTCGGAAAAATCCTCTTCTTTCTTGACTGTTATGCCTAGTTCATTCTTTTCTTTTTCCATATTAAACTTTATTTTTTTCCAGAGTGTTTTTTTAGTACAACAATAAGCTTGTCAACAGCCTCATGAAGCATCTTTTCTGATTTTGTTCCAGTGCAGACTATCTTTCCGTTGCTGAACAGCAAAAATGTTGCCCTTGTTCCAGATAATTTATAGACCAATCCTGGAAACTGCTCTGGTTCATATTCTGTATTTTCCAGATTCATAGCCAAATAATTTAGATTTAAATCCATCCCTATGCTGCCTGAAGCCACCATGTTCTGCACCTTTATAACAGGCTTTGCTGTTATCCTTATTTTTATTTTTTCAATATTCTTTATTATGGCTTCTATAGATTCTTTTACCTTCTTCATTGATTTAGCACCAGTGCAAACAACCTTTCCAGAGCTGAATATCAATGCAGAAGTCTTCGGTTCCTTTATCCTCATAACCAATCCTGGAAACTGCTCTGGATTATATTCCGTATTAGGCAGTGTTTCAGCCAATTTTATTAGTGGTATATCTTGTTCCAAAGAAGTTGTAGCAACGATATTTTGCAGTTTAATTTCCTTCTTGCCGTCCTTTGTAATTTTAATCCCTCCCGCTAAAGTTTTATTTAAAAATGTAATAGAAAACTATATAAACATATTTAAAAATAGCTATATACTATTAAGTTGTAACAACGTCAATGCCGATAAAGAATTCCTTCTCTTTTATCTTTTCCTTTGCATTATTATTTCCGCCTTCAGCAAATATCAATTTATTAACATTGGCCTTCTTTTTTATCTCTTCAATATGCATTCCAAAGTCATAATCCGATTTTATGAACAAATTAATTCTGTTCTCTTTTTTCAGCCCTATTTTCTTTCTTAAATCCTGGATTCTTCTTGTAATCTCTCGAGCATATCCTTCTTGCTCAAGCTTTGAAGTTAATATCATATCAAGCTCTATTTGCATATCTTCCTTTAATGTTTCATCTAATTTTATTTCAACCTCTTTTACATTAGCTTGTTTTTTTATGATATCTTTTAAATTATTCAAGCTTTTGTAACATTCTTCTTTATTTGAAATAACACTTAACATCGATAAAGGCCATCTTATATTTATTTTTGCAGTTTCTCTTTTGTACAATGCTTCTCGTATTACATTAAATGCAAGAGCCATGCCGTCTTCTACATTCTTATTTATATAATCTTTGTCGTATTTTGGCCATTCATAGAGATGTATGCTTTCTTTTTTATTGTTGAACTGCCCCTTAATTCCTTGGTATATATGTTCAGAATGATAAGGAGTTATTGGTGCCAGCAGTTTTATTATATTAAGCAAATTCTTATAAATTATATGCAATGCATTCCTTCTTTCTTCAAGGTTATCAGAATTTATTTTGTCTCTTGTTAATTGCATATAAATTCTGCTTAAATCAAGTATTAATCCTTCTATAGCATTGCCTGGCTCATTTATCCTGTAATCTTCATACATTTCAGTAACTTCTTTTATTGTGCTGTTCAGCCTTGAAACAATGTACCGGTCTTCAACATCATATTTTTTGTCTTCTGTAAACTCTTCTGGGTTGAATTTTATTAAACTGCAGTTTTCCAAAAGATAATTATGGATATTTAGCAATATCATAAGCGTTCTTTGCTTTTGTTTTACATCATCAAAATTATAATTTAAGTCTAAACCAGGGCTTGCACCAGTTATCATGTAAAATCTCATTGCATCTACACCATATTTTTCAATAACCTCATACGGAGATATTACATTCCCTAAACTCTTGCTCATTTTTCTTCCCCTGCTGTCTAGGATCATGCCATGCATGTAAACAGCCTTGTAAGATGGTTCTTTATGAGAAGCCATTGACAGGCATATTAATGAATTAAACCAACCCCTTATTTGATCCTTGCCTTCTAAAATAAAGTCCATTGGCCACCATTTTTTAAAAAGTTCTTTGTCTGATGGAAAATTTAAGCAAGCCCAAGGAGCAGCACCAGAATCAAGCCATACATCAAGTACGTCATCTACCCTCGACATTTGACCGCCACATTTGCATTCTATCTTTACAAAATCTATCCATGGCTTATGCAAGTCTTCTGGAACATCATTGGCTAATCTTTTCAGTTCCTCTTTTGTTCCTATAACAGCATAATTATCGCATTTGTTGCATACCCATATGGGTAATGGTATTCCCCAAAATCTCTGCCTTGATATGCACCAGTCTTGCAGGTCATTTAGCCAAGAATTAAACCACCTAGAGCCACCCCATTCTGGCTGCCATTTTATTTTTTTGTTTGATTCTATTAACTTGTCTTTTATCTTTTCAACAGCTAAAAACCATTGTCTTGTCGCTCTGTAAATTACAGGGTGGTTGCATCTCCAGCAATGTGCATATTCGTGGCTTATTTCTGTTTTTGCTATTACCTTATCACCAAGAGCTTCAATGAATATTTTATCATCTTTCTTTGCCATTAAACCAGCAAACTTTCCTTTTGTAAACCTGCCATTTTCATCTACTGTATTGTAAGCAGGAAGCCCATATTTCTTTCCAGCTTCATAGTCTTCAGGCCCGCAGCCAGGAGCGCAATGTACTAAGCCGCTGCCTCCGCTTACATCAACATATTCAGCAGATAAAATTACAGAATGGATATTTTTATTATCTTTTAGATCATCAGGTTCGAATTCAAATGGGGCTTCATATTTTAAGCCTTCTAAACTCTCGCCTTTGAACTCTTCCATGATTTCAAACTGCTTTCCAAGCAAGCCATTAACAAAAATACCAGCTAGAGCTTTTGCTATAATCCATTTCTCATTTTCAACTTTTATTTTTAGATAATCTATATTCGGATTTACCATGACAGCAAGATTAAAATTTAAAGTCCATGGTGTAGTTGTCCATATTATCAAATATTCATTGTTCTTATTTTTTAAATTTAGCTTTACAAAAATAGAATCATCAGTTATTTCATCATAAACTAATTCATGCTTTGCTAATGCAGTTGCACATCTTGAGCACCAAGTCATTGATTTTAAACCCTCATAAAGCAATTTATTTTCATCAGCCTTCTTTAATGCCCACCATGCTCCTTCTATATAGCTGTTTTTTATTGTCATGTATGGGTTGTCAAAATCAAGCCATATGCCTATTCTTTTAAAATCAGTAATCATGGGATGCATCTGCTCTATTGCAAACTTCTCGCATTCTTTGATAAACCTTTGAACACCAAAAGAGACTATGTCTGCTTTGCTCTTTAAGCCAAGTTTTTCCTCAACTTTATGCTCTATTGGCAGACCATGCATATCAAATCCAGCTTGGTCATATGCATCAAATCCTTTCATTCTTTTATATCTTAATACAGAATCCCTTAAAGCCTTGCCCCATGCATGGCCTATATGTATAGTTCCTGTTGTATATGGCGGTCCATCTAGGTAATAAAATTTAGTATTTCCTTTGTTCTTTTCTTTTGCCTTGTAATATATTTTGTTTTTTTCCCAAAATTTAAATACATCACTTTCTATTTTTATTGGATCATACATATTACTCTTGAAAAATGTACCTTGTATTTATAACTTATCAATATATGTAAATAGTAAGTCAGCAAATTTTGTTTATAAACAAAACCTCGATTTTGCCCAGAATAAGGCTAAAATGAGCTTCGTTTCAAAGCCGACTTATTACATACTTCCTTTCCAAAACCTTAAATATAACTTCTTATGCCTAAAAATCAGCACAAACAGCCATTATAGGGATTATCCTATATTTGGTTAAGTGTTAAAAATATATGGAGTGTTAGATAATATGTACAATAGGGAAGGAAGTTTTGTAAAAAGGGAAAGTTATGCACCAGTTAAGGTTGGTGACATAGTAGAGGTAAAGATAGAAGCTGTGGGTGAAAAAGGCGACGGTATAGCCAAGATTAAGGGTTTTGTTTTATTTATACCAAATGCAAAGAAAGATGAAACTCTTAAGGTAAAGGTGACAAGGGTTCTTCGCAGGGTTGGTTTTGCAGAAATTGTTGGTCCTGCAACAGGTGAAGTAAGAGAAAATAATGAAGATGTATCAGAAGATTCAGAAGAATCAGAAGAACCATCTTACAAAGAAGATGCATACGAAGAACAAGCAGAAGACTCAGAAGAGTTTTAATTTTATTATAACTTATTAAAGATCTTCTTTTCTTCTTTTTTTATTTTCTGTTTTTTCTTTTTTTTATAATAAATGTTCCAGCCTATTGAAGTTGCAAATATTATAATTATGCCAAATACACTAAAGAAGATAATTAATTGCTTATTTGTATAAGGTGCCTTTCCAGGTATTCTTAGCACCTTACCCTTGCTTGTTACTAAATCTCTGCATGCATTGATGGCAGTTTCAGTCAATGCAATTGCCTTTTCCACCCTGCCTTCCTTCAATGTTTCTTCAGCTTGGGCAATGATTTCATTTAGCTCCAGGCATTCTGGATTCTCCTTGAACAGGTCTTTAACGAATTTAATCCTCTCAACAATAATGGTTTTGTTTGCATCACCGCCAATGCCGGAGTTAATGTATATAAATGCAATGTCAGTTGTCGCAGGAACACTGGACTCTGCTTTCAGCATGATGCTGAAGCTGCCAGAGTTATTCCCTGTTTCAACAGCAACATTGGCATTGACTTCTCTGTTAATGTCCAGATAAGGTATTCTTTCCAAATCACTGTACGCCTTAATCTCGCTTGAATTGCTTAATACGCTTATCCTGATGTCATTCAAGGCAACCTCTCCATTATTTTTAATCTTAACTGGAACTATAACCTTGTCATTTAATCCAATATTAACAGGCAAAGGCGATATAACATTCAGGTCATAAAATTTATTTACAGTAGTTGCCCCTCCTCCGCCCCCGCCAGCTACTGTTGTGCTTGTAGTAGTTGTAGCAACGCTCTCAGCCAATGCAAATATAGACATGTTGCTTGCTATGCCTGTTGCAGTATTATTGTCAGTATCAACAGCGCTAGTTAAGGCAACCCAATTGCAGTTGGTAACAGAAGTGCATTTGTAGAACTTCAAGTTACTTGCAGTTGTAATTGTTCCAGCACTTGCTGAATAATTATAGCTTATGTTAAACTGTTTAAATTCCAAATTTCCAGCCAGATTGAACCTGTCAACAGTCCTGGTATTGCTTGGTCCAGTGCTTTCATCCAAATCAGAGTAATTAAGCGAAACAGTAAAGCTCTCATTTACAGAAGCATTCTCAAATATAATGTTTGGCTTGGACAGTACATCAATTTCAACATCGTACTTGCCGCGGGGCAGGCCCTCATTTATTGCATCTCCAGATAATAAAACCCTTTTGCTTGAAACATCCTTGATCCTTGAAATGTTTATGCCTGACGTGACCATGTTCATCGTCACGTTTGTTGCAGTGTAAAAGCTTCTGGTTCCAGTTGCCTGCTGGTTGTTTGCATCTATAATCAGTGTAACAATAGTATAATTCCCAATGTCAGTTGCATTAACAGTATAGTTATAGCTGTAATTTAAGTTATTCTTTGCATATCCCATGTGCACTAAATCAAGGTCAGTGTCATTAGGCAGTATCAGGCTTGTGTTTATGCTGCTCAGTATTGTATCTAATGCTGCATATATGCTTGCATTAATAGATTGATTCTGTACAACATAAGTTGGATCTGTAGAAAATAATGTTATAACAGGGCTTCCAACAGCGCTTCCAACACTCCTTGTGACAATTATGTTTGAGCTTGCATTGAAGTTTTCAGCAGTTCCATTATAGCCCCTTGCAATCAAAGTCAATGTTGTAGGGCTTAATGTGCTTGGAACAGTGTAATTGTAATTCCAGCTCATATTAGGGCCGTCTGTCAAGTTATCCATATTATATTCTTCATTTACACCATCCCCGGTCACAGTCAGTGTTACATTGATTGTCCAGTCATACCTTGCTGTTTCATTTATGTAAACTGAAACTGTCTGGCCTGGCTGCACTACTGTGTTGTTGCTTGGCGAGTAAACATCAACGCTGCCGTTTACAAACTCAAAGCTGTTTATCTCAGAGAAGTTTGAATAAGCAGATGAGTCATTGGACCTTATGTAGTAATACAATGTTCCCTGAGGCAAAGTCAAATTAGAATAGCTCGTATTTGAAGTTACATACTTGTTGTCAATTTCAGATGTCATTGCTGAATTATTTGCTATAATAATATTGTATGTAACAACATCGCCATCAGAGTCATTTGCATTGAACAGGAATGTTATGTTGCTTCTTAGTTTTTGTGTATTGTTTTCAGGCAGTATCAATGTTGGTATTGCCACATTGTCAACAAGGAAGCTGGTAACAGATGATTTTGTTTCATGTCCAACAGTGTCATTTGCATATATTGTCAGGTTGTTCCAGCCCTTTATTGTTGAC
>Ga0209541_10009772_pt1 | contig 15468 bp, 12 predicted proteins | sample RifCSPlowO2_01_FD_184027 | JGI IMG/M metagenome (GOLD analysis project Ga0209541, IMG submission 184027) | Groundwater microbial communities from Rifle, Colorado - Rifle CSP2_plank lowO2_0.1 (SPAdes) (version 2) | ecosystem: Environmental > Aquatic > Deep subsurface > Groundwater | place...
TGTAGATAATCTATGAGCTACTAAAACTATGATTAAGCTTGGCTTAGCTTTTTTAATATCTTTAATTGTCTGAGTTATTGCTTTTTCTGTTATTGAATCAAGAGAAGATGTTGCTTCATCAAAAATTATTAAATCAGGATTTCTTAATAAAGCTCTTGCAATAGCTAATCTTTGACGTTCTCCACCTGATATTTTAATGCCTCCTTCTCCTATTTTTGTATTTAATCCTTTTCCACCTCGATCAAGAATATTTGTTACAGAAGCTAGCTTAATAACCTCCAGACATTCTTTATCAGTAGCTTTAGGATTAACAAATAGTAAGTTTTCTTTTATTGTTCCTGCAAATAATTGTGTTTCTTGTGAAACTAATCCTATTCTTTTTCTTAATTCATCATAATCTATTTTTTTTGAATCAACTTCATTTAATAATATATTTCCTTTAGTTTGATTATATAAGCCAACTATTAATTTTATCATAGTTGTTTTTCCAGATCCAGAAGGGCCTGCAAAAGCTATTGTCTCTCCACCTTTGATTGTTAAATTGATATTTTTAACAGAATGAACATTTCCTGATTTGTAAGCAAAACTAACATCTTTAAATGTTATTGAATTTAATTTTCCAAGTTTAATTGCATTAGATGGTTTTTTCTTTGGTTGTATACTTAAAATTTTATCTAATTGTTCATTGCTTGCCCTGGCTTCTTGATATTGCGCAGCTATGGTTCCAAATTCCCCTAATGGTGTAAATATAAAAAATGAATAAATATAAAGTGTAAAGAATTGCCCAAGAGTAATATCTGCTTTAAATATTAACCATAACATTAAAAATAGTACTCCTACTCTCATCGTGTTAATTAAAGTTCCCTGAATAAAACTTAATTTTCTTATTAATTTTATTTTTTTAAGTTCTAAACCAAGGATTTTTTTATTGACATCATTTAGTCTTTCAATTTCTTGGGTTTCTAAACCTAAACTTTTAACTAATTCTACGTTTCTTAGGGTTTCTGTAGTTGATCCTGCTAGTTCTGCTGATTCAATTACAATACTTTTTTGTGCTGCTTTTATTCTTTTACTAATTAAAAAACTAAATACTCCTAATATTGGAATTATTAATAAATATACTAATCCAATCATCCAATTAACCATAAATGCATAGATTAAAACAAATAATATTCCTATTAATGAAAGAAATACGGTGTTAATGAAACTTTGAATTATTGTTTGATTATCTAATCTTGCTTTTTGCAGTTTAAGTAAAACTTCTCCTGAACGTTGATCTTCAAATATTTCATAAGGTAAGGAAAGAGTATGTTTAACACTATTAGAATATAATGTGGTTCCAACTCTTTGTGTAATAACACTTACATAATAATCTTGGAAGTTTTTTGCTATTCTTGAAATTAAAGCAACACTCATAGAAGCTAATAATAATAATAAAATTCCTTTAAAAAAAACGTCTTTTGGAAGATTATTAAATTTAGTTGCATAATTATCTATTATCAATCTAAAAATTTGAGGATCTAGTAATGAAAATACTTGATTAATTGTAGCTAGTAATAGAGCTCCAAATAATATTTTCTTATGTGCTTTTAAATTTCCCCATATAGATATCATATTGTTTTCGTTATTAATTAATTTATAAATATGTCGGATATTGTGTCCTCTATCTTAGAACGAATTTATGCGATATATTTTCTTCCCCGTTTATTTCTGTGCATATATTTTCTCTGATATTCTCTTCTTTGCTTTGTAATTTCATATAAAACAATTCCTGATGTTGTTCCCAAATTTAAACTTTCTATCATACCCAACATGGGAATGTTTACACACAATTCACTGTTCTTTACAGCAAGATCGCTTATACCCTGAGATTCATTACCAAACCATACGGCTAGTTTAGGATATTTTGTAAAATCACCTTCATGCAAGATTACATTTTTATTACCCTTTAGATGAGAAGATGTTACAATAGAAACAAAACGATTCTTTTTCAAATATTTAATGCAATCTTCCGTACTATTAAACCTTTTAACAAAACTCCATTTTACTGCTGAAACAGATGTCCCAAAAATAGGCCCTTCCTCTCTCATTTTCTCCCAATTATCAGGTAATGCATGCTTAGGATCTATAATGTATGTTTTTTCAACACCCAGAGCGTTCACATTTCTTATAACTGTTCCAATATTCTTTATATCTTTTGGATTTTCAATAACTGCAATCAAATATCTACATCGGTAAGGCTTTATTTCTTCTGCCCTTTGTCTAATTCTACTCTTTTTGTTTAGATTTTCCACAAAAACTCAAGATTTGAAAAGGATTTAAATCTTTCTCCACAAGATATTGGACTGTTTATCTCCAATCTTATAAAATTATGCTCCTGCCGAGATTTGAACTCGGGTTACAGGCTCGAGAAGCCCGTGTCATGGACCGACCTAGACCACAGGAGCATGAGAATGAAGTCTTAATATTGATTTATAAAAGTAACTAAACTTTTATTTTATGGTTTTTTTCTTAATTCCAAATCTTGTTCCCAAGTGTTATAAATCTGATATTTGTGTAAAACTATCTAAAGAATAGATTTTTATATGTTTCTGATGTATTTTTGATAACAACAAAAATGAGAAAAACAAAAAAGCAAATTATTGGATTGGCAGTTTCTAGCCTTATTCTGCTTAATGTACAAAGTGTAGAAGCTAAAAAGGAAAAAAATCATTATTTTTTTATAAGTCCTATTGCGGTGACTTTACGTGCTGGAACAGCATATGGAAAACTTGATTCTTCTTCAGTAAAGGTTCGAACATTTGTTACAAGTGATTTATATCCCCCTGATTTTGTGGGTGTTTTGGAAGATCAAAAACTTAAGGGCTATTCAGGTGTTTTGGGATTAGAATTAGAAACTGGAGTCGGTTTTAGAAAAAATAGAAGAAATTTTGAATTTGGTGGAAACCTTGAATTTAATATTGGCGGTCCTGCAACGATTGAAAGAAGTGGCAAGAAGGGATATGGCACTGCTCCAAGATATTGGGGATTCAGTAATGATTTTCGTGATTTACAATTCTTTCCAGGATTATTTACTAGATTATCATTAACGCAAGATAATCCCAAGAGTTTAGATAATTCTATGCAAGTTTATTTTAAATACGCTGCAATATACGACAGATTATATTTATCTAAAGGTATTGATGCTTACAATGTACTTCATAATACAGATAGATTTAGGCTATTGGATAAGATAAATCACGAATTACTTTTAGGATGGGGAACATCGATGAATTCTGAAAAAAAATATGGGATATTATTTCAATTGGAAGCAGGAGCTTCAATACCTCAAGTATTAAGAGAATATGATATGGGAAAATTTGATGGGAAAACTTCTTTATTTGCTAGGTATAGATTCGATTTATTTAGAATAAGAAAATGAATTATTTATCTTTTAATCTGTTAATTTTTGTTTAAAAGAATTCAGTTTAATATAAAAAGAAAAGAATTATTTACCAAGGTTTATCTGCACTAGGTCTGTAAATTGATGGCATTTTTCCACCAGCCAATCTTATATAAATTGAAAGTTGTCCCCTATGATATATTTGGTCCGTTAAAACAAACCATAAAACATCTAGCTTTCTTAAGTCTGCCATTTTCTTTGAACCTACTGGAAATTTAACTGTTTTGTTAAGTTCAGATGATGACATATCTTTAATTTTCTTTATGCGATTTTTCAAAAAATTATATTTTTTCATATCTGACATTTCCATGTAAATTCCCATTAGTTAAATGTTAATTTATAAAAGCAACTAATAGCCCCGGGCGGATTCGAACCGCCGTCCCAGCCTCCAGAGGGCCGGATCCTGGACCGCTAGACTACGGGGCTGTATAATAATAAAGAAGTTTTAATTTAGGTTATAAAGTTAACGATGGAAAGTTTTATAAGTTTTATTCTATTATAATATTTATGCCATTGCAACAAGAAAGATTAGTAAATATAATTTTGGAGACAGAACATCTAGAAGTATTTGCTTATCTTGAGGGTTATCTTACTGGGTTACATGATGCGGGATTTATTCATAGAGAGAGAATACATTCTGAATATAATAGATATAGTTGGGATGTTTCTTTAAATAATAAAAAATGTATTTTTGCTTCGATGGATCGATATAAAATTAAAGATGATCTCACCAAACAATTAAGTCATGGTTTAGAATCTTCTATATTATTGACGATATTTAATGCGGGATACTATATTGATGTTCTAGAATTAGATCCTAAAACCCATGTAGATGTGGGTTTACAAAAACAGCCATTTTTTTAAAAGTAATTTTCATAAAATCCCTATAAAAATCTTTATAAATCTATTCTATACATAAAAGTTATGCTAAAAGAACCAAATTCTATGGATGAATGTGTTTATTACACTTTAAGAGATATAGGAAAGGGAAAGATTAGATGCTGGGTGTATAAACAAAAATGTCCCAAATGTGGAAAAGCTTTAATGGGAAAACCAAGAGATGAAAAAGGAAAGATAAAGATAAGAGCAAAAGAAGTTCAATGTCCTAGCTGTAAATATACCTTAGATGAAAAAGAATATGAAGATGGTTTAACAGCAGAAGCAAATTATACTTGTCCAAATTGTGGTAAACAAGGAGAAGCTAAAACCCCTTATAAAAGAAAGAAAGTTAAAATTATGGATGAAGAAGATGGAAAATTAGTAACAGCAGATGTTTTAAGATTTAATTGTGAACATTGTAAAGCTAATATTGATGTTAGCAAGAAAATGAAAGGTGCTTAATTTTTGATGAAAGATATTTATAGTTTTGAAAATGCTTTAGGGGAATTAACTGTCGATTTAGTTAAAAAAAGAAAAAGTATACCGATGATTTTAGGTATATATGATGATATTACATTTCAGATGTCTAAACAATTTAAAGTTTTTAATTCTCCAGAATCTTTAGAAGAATTTTTAATAAAAGATTACGCTAAAACGCCTAATGATGTAAAGGATGTTCATGAATTAGCAGAGCATGAAAGAGAACATATTAATGTAGGAAAAGAATATGATATCTCTTCTAAACTTATCTATGTACCTATAATTCCGAAGATCTTATTTAAGGTATTAACTTGGTATTATGATTTGCCAGAAAAGGCTCGGGATTGGTCACATGATAAAATGATTGACTTCATTACAAGGGCCTTAGATATAACTGATCCCAGTTCTTTTGATAAAAAGCTTTTAGAATTAATTAATAAAAATAAAATTGGAGATTAATCTTTTATTATGAAAAGAAAAGTTTTGAGAAAAGTTTTAATTATTGGAAGTGATGCAAGAGCTCATGCTTTAGGTTGGAATATAGCATCAAAAGATGTTCAAGTTTTATTTTCTCCTGGAAATCCTGGAACAGAATTAGAAAAAAATTGTAAAAATTTAATTTTAGATGGAACTATAAAAGAAAAATTTGAATTAATTGTTGATTATGCTAAAGGTGAGGGAATTGATTATATTGTTGTAAGTTCTGATGAAACAATAGCAGATGGAATTGCGGATGTTGCTCATGAAAGACATTTTAAAAGAATTTTTGCACCTACACAAAAAGCTGCTGAACTAGAAACTGATAAATTTTTTTCTTATGATGTCATGGAAGAATTAGGAATACCTCAAGCTAGATCTATAAAATGTTATAATGAACAAGAAGCAATAAAAGCAATTCATGAGATTACAACTGAAGATGGAGTTGTAATAAAAGCTAGAGGATTAACTAAAGGGAGGGGTGTTAGTGTTTGTGATTCAAAAGAAGAAGCCTTGGAAGAAAGAGTTGGGCATTGTCAAAAATATGGACCAGAAGTTTTAATTGCTGAAAGATTAAGGGGTGAGGAATTTTCTATATTTGCGATGAGTGATGGAAAAAATGTAATTCCATTTGAGATTGCATTTCAAGATTTTAAAAGAGCTCATGATGGAGATAAGGGGCCGAATTGTTATTCTTCAGACACTGAAATATTAACTAATCATGGTTGGAAGACATTTGATTATTTAAATAGAGATGATGAAGTTATGACATTCAATATTAAAAACAATTTCCTGCATTTTGAAAAACCCTCACAGATATACTGGATGAAGTATAAAGGTAAGATGCTTCATTTCAAACATAGAGAATTGGACTTATTAATAACCCCTAATCATAAAATGTTTGTTAAAGATAGAAAAACTGAAAAAAAGAGCATTATAGAGGCTCAAAATTTATTTGGAGAGAAACTTATTCCAATTTCAGGATACTGGGGAGGAAAATCCTTAAGGTTTTTTATCTTAGAAGAGTTTGATTATAAATTTAACAGAAAATTAAAGTCTCATAAAATAAAATTTTCTGATTGGGTAAAGTTTATGGGACTTTTTTTATCAGAAGGGTGTATATCTAATAAAAAGAATGAACGTAGAGTTTATATTTGTCAGATATCCTCTTCGATTTATTTAGATAAATTTAAAGAAATACTTTCTAAACTTCCTTTTAAGTTTTCCTATGATCCAAAGAATAGTAGATTTAGAATTAATTCTATTCAATTAGTAAAAGTTTTAACTGAATTTGGGATATCTAGTCATAAATTTGTACCTGATTATATTAAGAATGCTAATAAAAAACAGATAAAAGAATTTCTAGACGCTTTTGTTATGGGGGATGGAAGCATTCATAACGGCAGACAAAGATTTCATTCCGGATCTAAAAGATTAATCGATGATATTCAAGAGATGGTTATGAAATTTGGTAAGTCAAGCATAATTACTGTTGATAGAAGAATGATTATGCTAAGTCCATTAAATAAAAAATATTACAGGGCAAACCCAATATATTCTTTAGAAATAAAACCAGAAAAAGAAGTTGGGATAAGGAAAAAAGATATAAAGAAAGTAGATTATAATGGATATGTGGGGTGTGTTACAGTTTCAACAGGTTTTGTAGTGGTTAGAAGAAATGGTAGAATTTCAATTTGTGGGAATACTGGTGGAATGGGATCTTATGGACCTGTGCCTTTTGTTGATAAAGAAATGATTTATAAAATTAATAATAATATGATAAGCAAAGTTGTTCAAAAGATGAGAGAAAATGGAAATCCGTTTATTGGATTTTTATATTATGGAATGATGATGACTAAAGATGGACCAAAGGTAATTGAGATTAATGTAAGACTCGGACATCCTGAAGCATTGCCTTTAATGATGATGATTAAAAAAAACAGTTTGGATGAAGCTATTAGAAGTGCCTTAGATGGGAAAATTGATGGTTCTAGTTTGAAATATAGAAAAGGTGGAGCTTTTTGTACAATGTTAGCTTCAAAAGGTTATCCTGAAGAAGGGAAATATGGTTTAGTGATATCTGGATTGGATGATGTTAAGAAAAGAAATGTAAAGGTATTTTATGATAAAACAAGAAGGAATGGAAAGGAAATTTTAACTGATGGTGGAAGAGTTCTTGGAGTTACTGCTCGCTCTAGAAGAGGAGTGGTTCCAGCTAGAGAATTATCTTCATCTTATTCAAAAAAATTAAATATTCCTGAAGGATTTGATTATAGAACAGATATGGGAGATAGAGTTTTAAATATCTAAGGTAATCTTTTATAAAATTGAACAGGTTTTATGTAATTTAGAACTCTAACGAAAATAGGAAGATCGGATCGTAACCTGAAACTGATTCCAGTCATATATGCATCTGCATTGATTGGTCTAATTCTGTTTAATGCTTCTTCAAAATTTTCATCGCTTCCATCAAAATAAATATAAGTAGGTTTTCCAATAGGTTGTGCATTTATTCTTTGATGTTTAGAATCATATATATCCCTCTCTTGAATTGTTAGTTGTTCTAGATTTTTTCTTTGAGAGATTTCTCTAGTTGTCATATTTAAATCAGGATAGAAAAACTTAAAAAACTATCTTTTGTTTAAAATTTAGTTAACATAAACTTTAAAAACCTTAAAAATAAGAATTCTTTTATGTATAATCCTAAAGAAGTTGAAGAAGGGATATTAAAGTTCTGGGAAGAAAATAAAGTATTTGATAAATTAAGAAAGAAGAATAAAAATAAAGAGATATATTCTTTTTTTGATGGACCAATTACAGCTAATAATCCGATGGGAGTTCATCATGCTTGGGGAAGAACTTACAAAGATGTTTATCAAAGATGGAAGGCAATGCAAGGATTTGATCAAAGATATCAAAATGGATTTGATTGTCAAGGTTTATGGGTAGAAGTAGAAGTTGAAAAAGATCTTGGATTAAATAGTAAAAAAGACATTGAAGCTTATGGATTAGATAAATTTAGCTTAGCTTGCAGAGAAAGAGTAAATAAATTTAGCAAGATACAAACTCAACAATCAATAAGATTGGGACAATGGATGGATTGGGATAATTCTTATTATACTATGGATGATTATAATATCGAACATATATGGTATTTTTTAAGTAAATGTAAAGAGAAAAATTGGCTGTATAAAGGGACTAGAGTTATGCAATGGTGTTATAGATGTGGAACTAGCTTAAGCCAGCATGAATTAATTGATTCTTATAGAGAGATTGTTCATCCTGGAGTTTTTATTCAATGTAAAATAAAAGGAAGAGAAAATGAATATTTATTGATATGGACGACAACTGCCTGGACATTAACTGCAAATGTGGCTGCTGCTGTAAATCCTGATTTTAATTATAGTCAAGTAAGCAAAGATAACAAAATATTTTATTTAGCAGAAGGAACATTAAAGAATTTAAGAGGAGATTATATTGTTTTAGATACAATAAAAGGATTAGATTTAGTTGGATTGGAATATGAAAGTCCTTATCAAGATTTAGAAATACAAAGAGGAATAAAACATACAGTAATATCTTGGGAAAATGTTGGAGAGGAAGAAGGAACTGGAATTGTTCATATTGCTCCTGGTTGTGGAGCTGAAGATAATGCTTTAGGAAAAAAACATCAATTAAAGGAACCATGTCCTTTAGATGAAAATGGAAATTATGTTTCAGGATATGGATGGCTTACTGGAAAAAATGTTAAGGGAATAGCAAACGAGATAATAAATGATTTAGATAAGAAAGGATTTTTGTTTAAAGTTGAAGATTATAAACATAGATACCCTGTTTGCTGGAGATGTGGGACAGAAATTGTTTTTAGATTAGTAAATGAATGGTTTATTTCTTGTGATGAAATAAGACCTTTAATGAAAAGAGCTGCTAATAATGTTACTTGGTATCCTGAACATATTGGGAAGTTAATGCAGGACTGGCTTGATAATATGGGAGATTGGTGTATATCTAGAAAAAGATATTGGGGATTGCCAATGCCTGTTTGGGTGTGTGAAAATAATCATGAAACTTTTATTTCTACTAAAAAAGAATTAGAGAAAAAAGCAATATCTGGATTAGATCAATTAAAAGAATTACATAGACCTTGGATTGATAATGTTAAAATAAAATGTGATCAATGTAAAAAGGAAGCTACGAGAATAAAAGAAGTTGGAGATTGCTGGCTTGATGCCGGAATTGTTCCATTTTCAACATTACATTATTTAGATGATAATGAATATTGGAAAAAATGGTTTCCAGCCGAATTAGTTTCCGAAATGAGAGAACAAGTAAGATTATGGTTTTATTCTATGTTATTCATGGCTGTAACTTTAGAAAACAGAACTCCTTATCTAAATGTTTTAAGTTATGAAAAAGTTCATGATGAACTTGGAAGACCGATGCATAAAAGCTGGGGAAATGCAATATGGTTTGATGAAGCTGTAGACAAAATGGGAGCAGATGTAATGAGATGGATTTATACAAAGGTTAATCCGTCATTAAATATGAATTTTGGATATACGATAGCTAATGAAGCTAAAGTTACATTAAACATGTTAATTAACCTGAATACTTATTTAGAACAAGCTCTTGGAAATAATAAATTAAGCAAAGATGCAACATTAGAAAATGAAGATAGGTGGATATTATCAAAACTAAATAGATTGATAAGAGATGAGACTGAAAATTTAGAAGGGTTAAAACCACAAGTTGTTACAAGAGATTTAGAAGAATTCTTTACGAATACATTATCTAAAGGTTATATACAATTGATAAGAGATAGAGTACAGCAAGAAGATGGAGAGAATAAAGAAGGGGCAATAAAAACGTTATATGAAGTTAATTTAAATTTATTAAAATTAATGTCTCCTTTTGTTCCATTTTTAGCAGAAGAGTTATATCAAAAACATTTCAGAAAACATGAGAAAGCTGAAAGTATATTTTTAATGAATTGGCCTGAGTTTGATAAAGATGCTATTAGCAATACATTAGAAGATGGAATGAAGATAGCTGAGAAAGTAATGCAGGCCGGATTGGCTTTAAGGGAAAAAAATCAAGTTAATGTTAGATGGCCATTAAGAAGATTGTTTATTGCATTAAATGATGATAAAGATAGTAATTTGATGTCTGGATTTGTTGATATAATTAAAAATCAATTGAATGTTAAGGAAGTTGTTATAGAAAAGAAATTAAAGCATTTTGATATAGAATTTGATTATGGAAAGCTTTGTTTGGATTTTGAAACCGATAAAGAGTTGGAAATTGAAGGGTATTCAAGAGAAGTAATAAGAAGGATACAAAATTTGAGAAAGAAAAGTGGATTAAGGAAAGAAGATAAGATTGAATTGAATATTACAAGTAAATATGATCTAAGTAAACAGGAAAAAGAAATTAAAGCAAGAGCTGGAGCTAAAACTTTAGAGTTTAATAGTGATGAAGTGTTTAGAAATATAGATAAATTTAAAGTAAGAGATCACGAGTTTAATATTGGATTTAATATTGTGAAATAGAGCATTTAACGACTATAAAATAAGTATTCCTTTATAAATAGCTTTAAATACTTTTCTATATTGGTTTATAAACAAAGGGTAAAAAAAGAGAGGGGGAATGATTACTTATGGCTAAGAAAGAGAAGTTTAAGAAAGAAATTAAAATCCAGAATATTGTAGCTTCTACGGCCTTGGAGCACGATATACCATTAATTAAGCTAGCTGAAGCTTTGCCAAATACAGAGTATAATCCTGAGCAATTTCCAGGATTAGTTATGAGAATTAGAGAGCCAAAAACAAGTGCTTTAATATTCAGCTCAGGAAAAATAGTATGCACTGGGGCTAAGAGCATGTCTAAGGTAAAAGAAAGTGTACAAATGATAATTAAGAATATAGAGAAGATTGGAATAAAAATCAAGATAGTTCCTGTAATAAAGGTTCAAAATATGGTAGCAAGTGGAGCTATAGGAATAGATTTAAATTTAAATGATTTAGCCATGAGACTAGAAAATACAGAATATGAACCAGAACAATTTCCAGGATTGGTATATAAATTACCAGGGACAAGAGCAACATTTTTATTGTTTAGTAATGGAAAGATTGTTTGTACTGGGACAAGAAGTGAAGCTAAATTAAGAGAAGCTGTAGATGGATTAATAATTAGATTAAAGAAGTTAAATTCAAAGAGTAAATAGTTTCTGATAACACAAAAGGTGACCAATGGAAGCTGCAAAGCAGATAGAACTATTTAAGGAATTTGTAGAAAAAATTTATGAAAAGAAATTGTATGAATTAGTTAGTAAAGGAGCTAAATCTTTATTGATTGATTTTAAAGAATTAAGTGAGTTTAGTCCTGAGCTTAGTGAAGATGTTCTAGATGATCCTGAAGAAACAATTAAAGCAGCGGAGGTTGCACTTTCGCAAATTGATATGCCTGAGCTTGGGGTTAGTGAAAGTGGTTTTTTAAACAGAGTTAGATTTACCAATATTCCAGATTCTCAAGGTGTTCATATTAAAAATATTAGAAGTAATCATTTGAATAAATTTGTTGTTGTTGATGGAATTGTAAGACAGACAAGCGATGTAAGACCGCAAGTTACAAGTGCAAAGTTTGAATGTCCTAGTTGTGGTAATACATTAACAATATTACAAATTGATAGCAAATTTAAAGAGCCTTCTAGATGTTCTTGCGGAAGAAGGGGAAAATTTAGATTATTAAGCAAGGAATTAGTTGATGCTCAAAGAATTATAATAGAAGAAAGTCCTGAAAACTTGGAAGGTGGAGAACAAGCAAAAAGAATTGCTGTTTTCTTAAAAGAAGATTTAGTTGAACCAAGAATGGAAAAGAAAACAACACCTGGAACTAAAGTAAGAATAATGGGAATACTAAGAGAAGTTCCGATAATCGCTCCTGGTGGTGGACAACTAATAAGATATGATTTAATGGTAGAATGTAATTATATTGAACCAATAGAAGAAGCTTTTGAAGAACTTGATTTAAAGAAAGAAGATGTAGATGAGATAAAACAATTAGCAAAGGATCCTTTGATTTACGAAAAATGGATTCAGTCAATGGCACCTTCTATTTATGGACATGAAGATGTAAAAGAAGCATTAGTATTGCAATTATTTGGTGGGGTAAGAAAATTTAAAGAGGATGGAACTAAAACTAGGGGAGATATCCATGTTTTGCTAGTCGGAGATCCAGGATGTATTTCTGGAAATTCTCAAGTTGCATTATTTTCAAAGGGAATGAATAAAATTCAAAATTTGGGAAAAATCCATGGACAACCAATTAGAGAAGTTGTTACAAAAATAAGAAAAAATCAAAATGATAAAGGTTATGATTTTGCAACTGTCTTTCAAAAATATAAATATCAACCAGTTTTGAAAGTGGTTACAGAAACTGGAAAAGAAGTTATCTGCACATATAATCAACCTTTTTTAACAAAAGAAGGATGGAAAAGGGCAGATGAAATTCCATTAGATACTAAGATAAGAGTTATGCCAAAGATACCAAATCATGTTAATAAATTAGCAGATACTAATTTTACTCTAGTTGAAAAGAAGTCGGGTGTATTAAAAGATGTTTCAATCCCTGAAAAATTTACAGAAGATTTGGCTGGTTTATGTGGTTATATAATCGGGGATGGAAATATTCATCCTACTGGTTATAGAGTAACTTGTTATGTTAATGAAGAAGAAACTGACTTGATAGAAAAAATTTCTTTTATGTGTAAAAATACTTTTAATGTTGATCCAATAATTTATACAAAACATGCCAATGGCAATATAAAATCAATAGATGATGGAAATGGATTATTAAGGCAGTTTGTTTCAACACAAGATATTCATCTTATGGAAATTAATAGTAGACAAGTTGCACAATCTCTTTCATTTTTAACTACAAAAAGAGTTCCTCAACAGATATTTAAAAGTCCAAAAAATGTTATTGCAAAATTTATTAGCTGGCTTTTTGATGCTGATGGTTGTGCGTTTGGTATTGGGAGAGGAAGATGTTCTATACAATTAAAATCTAAAAATATTGATTTATTAAAAGATGTGCAATTATTGTTATTATATTTTGGAATACAATCTAGAATAATTGAAGATAATTTGTGTATAAGAAGATCTTTTGATATGGAATTATTCATCAAATATATTGGATTCAATTCTATAAGAAAGAAAAAAGCATTAGAAAAAGTTTTGGAAGTAATAAGAAATAGAAATAATGATATAAAAAGAAAAGGATATCAAAGATATGAAAAAGTTGTCAAAATAATTCCTTATGGATTTATGGATGTTTATGATTTCGAAGTACCTTTAAGCCACACATTTATTGCAAATGGAATAGTTTGTCATAATTCAGGAAAAAGTCAATTGCTACAATTTATTAGCAAGGCTGCTCCTAAATGCAGATTTATTTCTGGAAAAGGAGCTACATCTGCTGGAATAACAGCTAGTGTTGTTAAAGATGAATTCTTAAAAGGATTTGCGCTAGAAGCTGGAGCAATAGTTTTAGCTAACAAAGGAATTGCGGTTGTAGATGAGTTAGATAAAATGAATCCTGAAGATAGAAGTGCTTTGCATGAAGCTTTGGAACAACAAACAGTAACTATAGTTAAAGCAAATATTCAGGCAACATTAAGAGCGGAAACTACATTACTTGCTGCTGCTAATCCAAAGCTTGGAAGATTTGATCCTTATCAGCCAATTGCTGCTCAAATTGATTTACCTTCAACCTTGATTAATAGATTTGATTTAATATTCCCTGTAAGAGATATACCAAATAAAGAAAAAGATGAGAAAATAGCAAGTCATGTTTTAACTTTACAGCAAAAGCCAACAAGTTTCGGAGCTGAAATTCCAGTTAAATTACTAAAAAGATATATCTCCTATGCTAAGCAAAATATTAAACCTCAATTGACAGATCAGGCTATAGATGAAATTAAAACTTTCTATGTTGAATTAAGAAATAGTAATCAAGGTGGAGAGGGAGTTCAGCCAATTCCAATAAGTGCAAGACAATTAGAAGCTTTAGTAAGATTAAGTGAGGCAAGCGCAAAGCTAAAATTACGTGATAAGGTAACGAGAGAAGATGCAAGAAGAGCTATAAGAATATTAAAATATTGTTTAATGCAAGTTGGGTTTGATTATGAAACAGGAAAGATTGATATTGACAGAATAAATACTGGAATAACAGCTTCTACTAGAAATAAAATATTAACAATTAAGGATATAATAACAGAATTAGAAGGAAAAGTTGGAAAATCTATACCAATAGAAGATTTGATTAATGAAGCTATAGAAAAAGGAATAACAAAAGAAAGTGTAGAGGAAATAATAGAGAATTTGAGAAGACAAGGGGAAGTTTTTGAACCTAGAAGAGGTTTTATTTCAAAAATATAAATGGAAACTATACAGAAAAGACAGACTGCCTATAAACTTTGGATTAATGATGTTGTTAATGCAAAGATGGAGAAGCAAGAAGGAAATTTTGGAATAAATTATTTTAGTTTTAATAGTAATGAAATCTCTAGAGTAAATTTAATGGCTGTTATTGTAGCAAAAAATGTAGTTGAAAATTATTCTTCTATAACTTTAGACGATGGAAGCAATACAATAAGAGTTAAAACTTGGAAAGAGGATGTTAAATTTCTAGATTTATTAAATATTGGAGATATAGTAAACGTTATTGGGAAAGTCAAGAATTATAGTAATGAAAATTATATTGTTCCTGAAATTGTTAAGAATGTTGATCATAACTTTTACTTAGTTAGGAAATATGAATTACTTAAAATTTATGGAAAACCGACTGAGAAAATTAGTCAAGTATTTGAAGACAAAATAGAAGAGATTAAAATTGAAAATGTAAGTTCAAGTGGGAGAAATAAAATAATGGGTGTTATTGAGAAACTTTCAGATGAAAATGGAGCCGATATTAATAATGTGTTAAGCGAAAGCAAATTAAAAAGTGATGATTTTTATAATATATTAAATGATTTAGTGAAAGAAGGGGAAGTTTTTATGCCTAAAAGTGATAAGATAAAGTTGATTGGTTAGTTTTATAAGTTTTTCTAATGTTTTAATTTTTATGACAGAGATTATTTATCAACCACCTTTGATTGTAGGCGCAAATGCTGAAAAACCAGATGAACCTGT
>Ga0209541_10009774_pt1 | contig 15467 bp, 20 predicted proteins | sample RifCSPlowO2_01_FD_184027 | JGI IMG/M metagenome (GOLD analysis project Ga0209541, IMG submission 184027) | Groundwater microbial communities from Rifle, Colorado - Rifle CSP2_plank lowO2_0.1 (SPAdes) (version 2) | ecosystem: Environmental > Aquatic > Deep subsurface > Groundwater | place...
TTATAGATGGGTAGTGTCAAGTTAAAGTGATATGATAGAAATAAGCCTTTAGAAAAGGCTTAAGCCAAAACGATAGATAATAAAAATTAAATAAAATGTCTGAGTATATTTCTTCAATTAATATAAATTCATATTAAATTATCTTTAAAGATATTCTATGTTCTTGATATGGGTTTTTCCTTAATTATTTACTAATTAAATACTTATAATAATTATTAAAGATAAGTTATATATTGATAATTTGATAATATCTTATAGATGATTAATTGTTTTATATGGTAATTTTATCAAGACTTTTTGAAATCAAGTGATTATGTGATTTTTTAGCCAAGTCAATATTTCCTAAAACTGAGTAAATATGCGCTGATTGATGATATTTCTGAGCAGCTTCTAAAAATTTTTCTGATTCATAAGCTTTATTTGCTTCACTAAATAAATCATCTGCAACGAATTTCCAATATGTTTCATCTCCAAACCAAGGACTTTCTGCAGCATTTTTTTTATCTTTGCATCTTTCTAAATATAATTTAAATTCTTCAATCTGCTGTATTTTTCCATTATTTCCATTAGATTTCATTTATATTATGGATAAAATTAGTTTTTAAACTTTACTAATTATGTAACTTAAAAGTAATTACAAAGTAAATATTTATAAATCGGGTATTTAGATAATTTAAATGGGACTCGGAATGTGTTTAAGGCAGACATTAGATCAAAGACTTGAATTAGAAATGAAACTTGAGCAGAGAGTTCAACTTCATCAAAAACATGAATTAAGTCTTTGTCAATATTTAGAACAGGAAGATTTTTTTAAGGAATTAGTTAGGTGGGTTGATAAACATAATAGGTGGAGGAAATTTAACAAAGATGGTTTTGATTTTGTATATGCAGATATTCCATATAAGAAAGCTTCCCATATTATAGATAATTACGGGTCGGGATTTGCACATTGCTGGTTTAATTCATATGATTCATTATTTTTTGGGAATACAATTGCTTTGGCAAAAGGAAATTGGACTTTGTTTGTTGCCTCAGAAATGATTCCAAAAAATCTTGTTGATTTGGTTTCAATTCATGAAAGAGGAGAAGAACCTTCATTAGGGAATCATTTTTTTGCAAGCAAGCTTGAGATTGCATATGCACAATATAAACATAAGTTAAGAGAACATACTTCTTTTATTGAGGATAAATTACCAAGTAAATTTTCTGATTTTTCTCAAGAGGTAAATTTTCCTGTTCTTCCAATAGAATTAGTTGAATATCTTAAAGCTCAAAATATAAATGATATAACTAAAAATAATGAAAGAACTAAAGCTGAGAAAATTATTGAAAAATATCCTCTTCCCATCAGTATTTTAAAAAAAATTGATGTATATATGGGTGCTACTGAAGATTTGCGTAATCTTTTTAGATCTAATTTAGGTCCATTGCAGAAAGAATTAGATAATAATTTAATGACCCATATTATTAATCCTGAATTATTTGCTGAAATTGTTAATAATTCATTATATAATATTTTTTCAAAAGTTGATAGAAGATATTTTAATGGGATTTCTAATAATGTTATAGTTCTAGAATATGAATTGTTTGTTAAGGTAATCGGAGAATGGTTTTACCCAAAATTTAAAAGGCATATTATTCTTCCAAATGATTATAAGCAGGCATTTGAATATTATAAAGAAGGAAAAAAATTAGCTTCTATATAAGCTAAAATTGAAGATAAATAGAGATTGAATGTTTAGTTTTTAATTTCTTCTAGATGTTATCAAAAGAGCTATTCCCCCAATAAGAAAAAAAGCTCCGAATAATATTCCTATAGAAGTTTTTATTTCATTTGCACCTATAGCTGCCCCTAAAATGTTAGTCTGAATATTTATTAAAATTAATAATCCAACTATTATATAAAAGATACTTTGTATAAGATAAAAACTTTTCACCTTCATTTATTTTTAAAGAATTAAGATATTATAAACATTATGGGGCTTAGATAGTGTCAAGTTAAAGTGATATAATAGAAAAATAATATGTCAAGAACCATACAATAAATTGTGTGGCATGTCTGGTCGTCAAGATGCTTTGCATCTTGAGCGCACTCAAGAATCTAACTGTAAAGATTCTTGATGTCTTGAGCATGCTCAAGATTTAGTAAATCTTGACATATAAAATTGAAGTTAAGAAGATAATAAGATTATATTAAAAGTAATAAAAATTAAATAAAATGTCTGGGTATAATTAAATAATTCAGAATAATTATTAAAAATAAGTTATATGCTGATAAGTTGAGAATATCTGGAGATTATTAATTAACAATCTTAGTGATTATTTTAGTTTTGCAAGGGAGTTTTGCTTTTACTGAGTTGAAGACAGCCCTGCCTAATCTTATTTGCTTGTCTCCTGATGTTGCTATAAGAAAAATTTCCTGCCCCTTTTTTACTAGTGCAGCTCTCCCAACTGTTTTTCCAAAAGATTGAGTCATACCTGTCTGCATTCTATCCGCTCCAGCCCCTGTAAGCATTTTATTTTCTCTTAAAATATGGTGAGGATAAACTCTTACTTCAAAATAATATTGCCCTGGGATGTTTTTATCTAACTCTCTTGCAATTGATTGTCTTGATGCTTCTAGTGCATTATCTCTAATTTGAATTCTTTCTTCACTGGTAATTGTAATTATTGTATTAAATTTTTTTTCATCAAAACCTTTTTTATTTCCAATATTAAATTTTACAACTTTTGATTGAGGAGTACTTTTAATAAAATTTTGGGTTCTTTTTTTAGACACCCTTGTATAAGGTCTTGCGTATTTTTTTGAATAAGCGCCTGCTTTTCTTAAACTTACCATTTAGTTTCTCCTGTAATGAGCCATGTAATCTACAAATCCGGCTCTCCATTTATCTCTTTCTTCTGTTATTCTTTTTGTTTTTTCTATATCTGTTTGATTTTTTATCATTTTAATATACCAATTTTCTCTTCTTTCTTTATATTCCTTTAATCTTATATCAGCTACAGTTCCTTCAGTTGTTATATGTATTACCATTTTATGCTGCCTCTCCTCTTAATGTTGGTATAATTTGAGATATTTTACTATAAATTATAGCATATCCTTGAGAAGTTAAATATTGATATAGTGCATTTGGGTCAGATAAATTATCTAAAACAAGACACCCTTTTTCTACATTTACTTTATATGAAGTAGAAGGACTACGTATTATTAGCATGTCATCTCTATCCCTATCTAAATTAACTATATATTCTGCTCTTTTATCAATCCTTTTTTCATCTAATTTTAATTTTAAACTTCTTAATTGATATTTATCTAATTCTATTCTGTTTTTAGATAGTTTTAATTCAACTTTCATTTTATTTCAACCTCTGTTGTTATTGCCTGGCCTGGCAAACCTTTTTCAAATATTGCTCTGACTAAACCTTTATTACCATGGGGACTTGAAATTTTTCCTTTTATTTGTTTTTTTGTTTTTCCAGGAGAGGTCCATATAACTTCTTTTCCTACAAATTTATGAGCTTCTTCTCTGTTTTTTGCATTTACATCTATTAAAAAATGTCTTTCATGAACTACATGTCTTCCTCGCCTGAATTGCATAACAATACCTTTATGAGTCATAGTATTAATATTAAATAATAGCTTTAAAAATCCTTTGATGATTTTTAAGCCACAAAAATTATGGATTTTTGATGTTTAAAAAGCTTTGCTAGCTATTTTAAAAAATTATTTCAAAATCTCCAATTTCTTTTCTTAGAACCTCAAATATCTTAGCTGAAATTTTTCCCTGAATATTACCTTTTTGCAAAGCAATTGCTTTATTTAATTCTTCTATAGATGAAGGTTCTAATTTATTTGTTATCCTTTTTATTGTCGAACCTTCAATTAAAAAGGCCTCTGAATTTGCAATAATTATTTCAGCTCTGTTTCCTTTATAAACTATCTGCATTCTTGATTTGTCTATAGCAACAAGATCACATCTTTGCCCATATTCAATTAAATGATTAATAATTATTGTAGCATCTTTTCTTGCATTATCTACATCTTCTTTTTTTACCTTTCCTTTCTTGAATTCTTGGACAACCTTTTCAATATTTTTTAGTATCTCTAGCATTTTTGGGCTCATTTTACCCTTTTTTACTAATTCTTTTTCAAATATTTCAACTAATTCTTTTTTTGATTTTTTTTCAAATAACCCCTCTAATAACTGGAAAACTTCTTTTTCTATTTCTTCTATTGTTTTTTTATTAGACACTTTTTCTATTTGTTCTCTTAGCTGTTTAATTCTTTTAATATAATCTTCAGAATCTTTCAATAACTGATCTATTTCAGATCCTTTAATTTCTTTTAGTGTTCCATGTTCATACTCTTTAAATAAAAGAACAGCTTTTTCTAAAGTTGCAACATATTTTTTTTCTATTAGTTTTTCTTTGTCATGGAATATTTCCTTGAAAACTCTTGGAGTTTCTTTGTGGGTTGGGGGAGGCAATCCATATAACATTAATAATGCTTGGCTAGGAGTTAAAACACCATAATAAATATCTATCATGCAGTCCATTAACCTTCTGTTAACTGCCTGGTCTGTTTTATCTCCCATTGACATGAACATATCTATAGATTCCGGAGATGGCTTTATTTTCCCCATTTTTAATAATAATTTCCATGGGATAAAATTTCCCCTGTCATATAATGGAATTCCATCTCTTATGAAAGTAAACATGACTGGATGCGCATCTTTTACAGCTTCCCAGAAATCAGTTAATAAATAAATTTGTGGCTCTAGTTTATTTTTAACACCTGCAATTTCCATTGCAGTTGGAATATATTGGTAAATCATGCTTCTAAGTCTTTCTCTTAATTCTAGACGAGGCATTCTTTTTACATCTGTGTCATCTATAATTACAAAAACATCTATATCTGATGTTTTAGTTGCAGTTCCTCTGACTAATGAACCTGCAATTACATAACTTGAAACATATTTCTCGAATTTTCTGATAACTAGGTTTTTATGAACTTCTGCAACTCTTAAAGCTCCTAAAAGACCTTTGTCATATAATGGAAATGCCATTGCAATTGCTCCTGACAAATCATATCTTGAATCCATTGAGAAGTTCCAAATATCTACTGGAGTTATAATGTGAAACCAGAGTTTCTGCTTTGAGTTTTTTCCATATTCTAGAAGCTCTTTTTTTATTTTTGGAATGTTTTTGAATTGTTCTTCTGGAATTATTTGGACAATATGGACTCTTTTTTCCTTTTTCTCTGCTTCTGGAATTGGCTCTTCTTCTTCTATTTTTGGAATAGATTGTGGAGGTAAAATTCCAATAGAAACCGTGTATGGGTATTTTTTAACTATAAATTTCTGAAGTTTTTCAAGTTCATCTTTTTGTTTTTGCATCTCTTTTTTAACAGATTCAGAAAGTTCAGGCATGTCGCTAGGAGTATATTTGTTATCGTTTAATTGCTGATGCAAATCCTTGGGTTTTTTTTCTTCTTGAACCATTTTTAATTATAGCTAATTAATTATATATTTTATTATATATTTTATAGTTTATAAATTTAGGTAGAAATCAGGTTTATAAAACTTTGGTTATGGTAAGAATTAGCTAGTATCCCAGAACATGTTTAGAACAATATAATTTGATGAACATGATTGCCTCCAACCCAACCGGGTGGAGTAAACTGAGTTAGTCCTCCTTGTAAAGTTCCTAAAAAATCTGTAATTTCTGGAATATTTTCTCCTTTTCTTCCAATGAAATCTTCAACTATAATAGTAGTTGGCTGTCTTACAACTTTTAGTTTGACTACTTGAATTATTTCTTTAAAATCTTTTATGTTTGTCATTTAATTATCCACTAGAATTAGTTTTTAATTATTTCTATATTTTTTAAAATATGGGTCTAAAGATAATTGAATACTGTAAAAGAAACATTTATAAATAAGTCTTTACATGTATTTACATGAGTGATAGAAAACGAATGAGGAAAATAAGAGAGAAAAGAATAGAATCTATTGACAGGCAAATATCCTCTCATGAGGAAAAAATTAAAACTGAAAAACCTAAGAAAGATACTACTATTGATTACTGGAAAAATGAAATAGAGAAAAAATTAAAAAAAATAAAAAAAGAAGACGAAAAGTATTTGGAGGATGAAGATTAAAAATGGAAATAATTTCAAGAAAAACAATAAAGTCTGGAAATGCATCTGCTGTTGTTTTGCCAAAATCATGGTTAAATAAGAAAGTTAAAGTAGAATTAGTAGACAAAAATAAAGAAACAATCTTGCGTGATGTTTTAGACATAGTGAAATCAATTATAGATTCATCTGAAATTATTGGGATTTATCTTGTAGGAAGCTATGCAAGGGGGGATAATGAATATACAAGTGACATAGACATATTGATTATATCTGAAAAAACAGATAGAGAATTAATTAAAAAAGAAGGATATGAGATACTAATAGTTTCTTTAAATTTATTAAATTATAAATTAAATGAAAATTTATTACCTATTGGAACCATGTTAAAGGAAGCCCAGCCTTTATTAAACAATAATTTTCTTAGGGAAATAAATATAAGAGTTACTAAAAAGAATATAAAATGGTATATAGATACAACAAAAGACCGCTTAAAATTAATAAAAAGTTCAATTGATAGAATAGAAAAGAAGAAACCTAATGGTAGATTAAGCGATGCTATAGCTTATTCATTGATTTTAAGATTAAGAACTCTTTATATGATTGATTGTTTAAGAAATAAGAAAGCATATAACAAAAATGAATTTATTGAATTAACTAAATTAATCTCAGGCTCTTTAACAGCATATGAAAGGTATGTTTATTCAAAGAATAATGAAGATAACAAAAGAGAGCTTTTGTTAAGTGAAGGTAAAAAACTTTATATTTATTTAAAAGAATATCTCCAGAAAATAACAAAATCTATGAGATAATGGATCCACTCAAAATAGGACTCATGACTATTTGATGTAAACAACTAAATCCTTTTAGTTGCTTTTTTAGATAGCACTTTTTGGAATATTTTTTGTTACATGAGATTTTAAGCCTTGTTTGATATAATTATAATATTAGCTATTTAAAAAAGAAAGAAAAATCGAAGCTAAGATAACATATCCAATAATACCCCCAATTGTAATTAAAATAGATAAGGTTAGTTTCTTTGTTATTGAGAAGTGTGTCTTATTACCTAAATTGATTATAGTTATTCCACATAATCCTCCTAAACCTCCTCCAATCGCCCCTCCGCTAGTTACACCAACAATAACTAAAATAAACCCCCATCAATGAAATGGATTTTTGAGATCTATTTGATTAAAGAAATTTGTTTTCTTTTTCTTAAATTTTATTAAATCTTTTTTTGAATCAAAAACTCCAGAGTCCTGGAGTTCAATTGGCCTTTCTTTTGCATTTTTATAAGTTGCTTTTACTTTTCCTTTTCTAAAAATTCCAAGCTTTCTTAATACATCTTTAAACTTTATTTTAACCTCCTTTTGTTTTGTCTAAATCTTTTATATGGGCTCACGAGGAGTTGAACCTCGGACCACTCGGTGTAAACGAGTTATTTTACCGCTAGACTATGAGCCCTTGTAGAACAATATTATTTATACCAAAGTGTTTTTAAATGCTTTCTTGCATATTTTTTCATGATAATTTTATATCCTTCTGGAAATGAAGTAAATAAAAGATATAGAGTTTCTCTTTTTGTTGATGCTAGACTTGGCGAGTCTAAACTTGATGAAGATAGTGGTTTTGATATTGAAGATATTTTTTTGAGAAAGCCATTTGGTTATTGGATTAAAAATGAAGGGGTTGTAGTTTATTCTGGGCCTCATTGGAGCGAGGCGAATTATGGAGATTATTTTTGGGATTTAAGCTATGCTAATTTAACTCCTAATCCCCATGAGATAACATTTACGGGTTTTGATGATTTAGAAGAATACTGGCAGAAGTATCATTTTGATGTTGAAATACCTGTAGGTATTGTATCTGCAGCTGCTTTGGAAATGTTTTAAAATGGTTTATTCCTAGCTTTTTTAGTTTAATAAGCGCGGATGGTTTAGTGGTAGAATTCGTCCTTGCCAAGCTTAGGGAACCAAGGTTCCCTGAAGCATCACCCTCCTTGAGGAGAAGATGTTAAAAGCACAAATAGGATGTGACCCGGGTTCGATTCCCGGTCTGCGCACTTTTTTATTGAGGATAAAATTATTATTTTGAAAATCCGCGCATCGCAGTATTTTATTATTTTGGGATACTGTATACTTAATGTCATCTACCTAATTTCAGTCAAATATCTTATTAATAATTTTAATACACAATTTAATATTTTTATAATCTTTTACATAAAATGACGATGGTATTTTTAATATTGTTTATAATTCAATTCTTTTATTAATTTCATTTAATAAAGTTTTATAATATCAAAAAAGAAAAAAGTGATGATAAGTATACGGTATCTTATTTTGGATAAGTTTTTAAATTAATTTCTATTATGAATTGTATGGAAATAAAGAATAAAGTAGTCTTAATAACAGGAGCTTCACAGGGTATAGGAAAATCAACGGCTATTGCTTTATCTAAACAAGGAGCAAGTATAATTATTAACTTTAATTCTAATGATAGTTTAGCAAATGCAGTTTTAAATGAATGTAATAAATATTCTCAAAATAATATAATAATCAAGGCAGATATTACAAACGAGAAGGAAGTAAGGGAGATGTTTAGTAAAATTACTAAGAAATATAGAAAATTAGACATATTGATTAATAATGCAGGTATTTTTGATGAATCAGATAATCCAACTAATCTAAAAGCATTTGAAAATATTTTTTCTCTTAATTTTCTTGGGCAGGTAAGGGTAATTAAATTTAGTCTAGATCTTATGAAGGAAGGAAAAATTATAAATGTAAGTTCGGCCCATGGCAAAATAGGGCATGGAAGACCGGATGCAATTGCTTATTCTGCTATGAAATCAGCATTAAATAGTTATACTAAAAATCTGGCAAAAAGTTTAGCTCCAAAAATTCTTGTTAATGCTATTGCTCCTGGTCAAACTTTAACTCCTATGTGGGGAAATATGAAAAAAGAAGAAGAAAAAGAGTTTGCAAAACATCATTTAATAAATAGGTTTATTTTACCTGAAGAAATTGTGGGGAAATTCTAACTATTGATGGTGGTATGAGTTTAAAGACTCTTGATTGATTAAAGGTTCAATTCCCTTTTGTTAAATCGCAAAATGGATGCCTACCCGGGTGGCACATTTTTATAATAATTATTAAATAGATGATTAATAATTAAAATTCATGAGAATTAACAATATTTTAGCTTTAATGATTGGTTTTTATACTATTTCTGGAGCAAGTGGAATAGGAGGGTTATATTATGTAACTCAGGCTGAAAAAATTACTCAAAAATATCATAAGCATTATATTAGTGAAGAATTAGAGCGAGAAATGATTAAAGAGAGAAATTATTACTTTCTTCCAGCTAGTATTTTGGCACCTTTATGTATTGCATCAGGAGTTGCAGGTTTATTTACTCAATTAAAATATAAAGAACAAAAACAATTAGAGGCAATTAGAGCAAGACACTAGAATTATAATTAATTTATTTACATCTCATCTCTGCAAGATTCACAGATCATTCTGCCATCTATATGTTCTAGCATATCAAAATTTCCACACTCTTCACAAGGAGCTTCTATAAATTCTCCCTTTAGAGCAGATTCACTTTTTTGAATTTTTTCAGTTTCTTCCCTAATCTTTTCAAATGCCCTACTTCCTTCATAAATTTCGGGCATGAATTTTACTATATCTTTCATTGTAATATACCCTATAATTTTTTTATTTGAAACTACAGGCATTCTTCTTACTTTATTAGAATTCATTTTTTCTAAAGCTTCTTTAAGTGGAGTCTCTGGTTTAAGAGTAAATATCTTCTTGTTTGCAACATCTTTAGCCATAATCCCCTTTATGTCTTTTCCAGATTTTTTTGTTAATGCCCAGATAATATCCTTCTCAGTTAAAATTCCATGAAGATTATCATTTTCTTTAAGTACAACACTTCCAACTCTGTTTTTTATCATTGTCTTTGCACATTCCAAGAGATTTGTATCAGGTTTAACATGAACATAATTTCTTGTCATTACATCGCCTACTCTTATTCTTTCACTCATATCTTTTTTAAGCATATCTTATTTATATACTTTCTGGAAGATATTTGTTTTTATTATTTTTTGTCTATTTTTTTCTATTATATAAATATTTAAAAATTACTCCCTTGTTTTATTTTTAATCAATTTTTTAAAAAAGTGTAAAATGAGTGATAAACAGCCAATTTATGTTCTACCTGAAAATGTTCAAAGGATTATTGGACAGGATGCTCAGAGAAATAATATTATGGCTGCTAGGATTGTAGCAGATACTGTTAAAACAACTTTAGGCCCTAAAGGCATGGATAAAATGCTAGTTGATTCTAATGGAGATATTGTTGTTACAAATGATGGAGTTACGATTTTAGAAGAAATGGATATTGAACATCCTGCTGCAAAAATGATGGTTGAAATTGCCAGGACTCAGGAAAATGAGGTTGGTGACGGGACAACTACTGCTGTAATGCTAGCTGGGAAGCTTCTTGAAAATGCTGAAAAATTGCTTGATAAAAAAATTCACCCAACAATCATTACTAAAGGATATCAAATCGCTGCTGAAAAATCTATTGAAATACTAAATCAATTGTCAAATAGAGTTACTACAGATGATGATTATACTTTGAAAAGAGTTGCAATAACCGCTATGACTGGCAAGGGAGTTGAATCTGTTAAAGAGCATTTCGCAGAGATTATTGTTCAGGCTGTCAAGCAGATTGAAGAATATGGAAAGGTTAATTTAGATCATATAAAAATAGAAAAAATTAAAGGCAATAGCATGAAAGATACAGAGTTATTGTCTGGGGTTGTTCTTGATTCTGAAAAATTAAATATTGGCATGCCTGAAAAAATTGACAGTGCTAGAATTGCTCTTTTAGATTTACCTTTAGAATTAAAAAATCTTGATATAGAGGCTAAGATTAATATTTCAACACCTGAACAGCTTCAGGGATTTATAGATAGTGAGGAAAAAATGTTGAAATCCATGATTGAGAAAGTTAAGCTGTCAGGAGCTAATGTTGTATTTTGCCAGAAAGGAATTGATGATATTTCTCAATATTATTTGACTAAGCATGGAATATATGCTTGCAGAAGAATTTCTAAATCTGATATTGAAAAATTAGCCATGGCTACTGGAGCTAAAATTATCAGTAACTTAAATGAATTAAACTCTAATGATTTAGGAAGTGCTAAAAGAGTTGAAGAAATTAAAGAAGGAGATAAATCTCTTACTTTTGTTAGGGGCTGCATAAATCCAAAGGCATTATCTATTATAATTCATGGAGGTTCTGAGCATGTTATTGATGAAATTGAGAGAGCTATTAAAGATGGTTTGGGAGATGTAGCTGCTGTTTTAAGAGATGGAATGGTTGTTGCAGGAGGTGGAGCTGTTGAAATTGAATTAGCAAGAAGGCTTAGAATATTTTCTCAATCTTTATCTGGAAGAGAGCAGTTAGCTGTCGAGGAATTTGCAAATTCCCTTGAAACAATTCCAATCACTCTTTCAGAAAATGCAGGGCTTGATCCTATAGACATACTAACTGAATTGAAAGCAGCTCATGAAAGTAATAGGATTAATTTTGGATTGAATTTATTTTCAGGAAAAATAGAGGATACTTATGAAGCGGGAATAATTGAGCCTTTGAAAGTTAAAACTCAGGCAATTTCTTCTTCTACAGAAGTTGCTACAATGATACTAAGAATAGATGATGTTATTGCAGCTAATACAAAAAAGCCTTCTTACCAGGACAGGCCTTTGCCAAACAAGGGATTTGAGTTTGGATGAATTGTTATGACTACATCAAAATAATAAACAGCTCTTATGTGCCTATAAATATATGACTACGTGACAGAAAAATATATAAACCATGTAGTCATAACTATTTTATGGTCTATAATGAAATTCAGGAAAAAAATGGAAGAAAATATTATTACCGGGTAAAATCAGTCAGAATAGGTAACAAGGTAAGAAAAGAAAGAATTTATTTGGGAGTTAATCTTAGTAAAGAATATCTAGAGAAGAAAGAAAAAGAAGCAGATAAAAAATTAAATATTTTTGAGGTAATTTTATCAAAAGATGAAGAAGAACTATTGAATAAAATAGGAAAAGAATTTTTAAAAGAGCCTAAAGAAAATTATGAAAATAGGTATGAAGCATTCTGCTCATTATTTACCTATGACTCGACTGGCATTGAAGGCAATACATTAACATTATCAGAAACCTCTCATTTATTGTTTGAAGGCATTGTTCCTAGAGAAAAGTCTTTAAGAGAGATTCATGAAGTGATAAACCATAAAAAAGCTTTTGATTTTATTTTGAATTATAAGGAAGATATAACAAGAGAATTTATATTAGAATTGCATAGATTAGTAGTTACGAATACTTTAAGGCAAGATTTGATTTCCCAAATAGGAAGATACAGAAGTGTCCAAGTATTTGTAGGGAGGTCAATTCCTCCAAATCCTTTTGAAGTTCCTAATCAAATGGCAAAACTATTAAAGTGGTATTCTATCAATAAAAAGAAACTTCATCCGTTGGTTTTAGCTTCGTATTTTCATACAGAATTTGAGAAAATACATCCATTTGTTGATGGGAATGGTAGGGTTGGAAGATTATTAATGAATTTTGTCCTTTATAAAAATAAGTTCCCCATGATAAATATTCCAAAAAGAAAAAAATTCAAATATTATGAAGTTTTGCAAAATGCGCAATATAAGGGCAATCTCAAGGGTTTTGTTAAGTTTTTAATTAGCATCTTAAAAAAAGAAAAGTTAAGATTTTAATTGCTCCAATTTGATTTTATACTGATAACCACCACTTAAAATAACATTTAAATACATTACTTCTTTTATTAATTAATGGCAGAGAAGGATAAGATTATTGAACAAAAAGTAAAATATAATGGTCTTTTTGATTTTAAAGAGACTTATCAATTTCTTTATAGATATTTAATTGACGAGCATTATGATGTTGAAGAGCAGAAATATATTGAAGAGGTTTCTGGAGATTCTAAAAAGGTTGAGATTACCTGGGTTGCAACTAAAAAGATTTCTGATTATTTTAAAAATGAAATTAAATTTGCTTGGAGAATTATAGGAATGAAATCAGTGGAAGTTGATAAAGGTGGCCAGAAGCTTAAGATGAATACAGGAACTATTGAAGTTAAAATTACTGGAAATTTAATTAAAGACTGGGAAGGTACATGGGAGAATAATCCAACTATGAAGTTTTTAAGAGGAGTTTATGACAAATATATTGTTGAAGGCAGGATAAAAAAATATGAGACAAAATTATTTTCAGAGGTTAATGATGTTTCAGAGCAACTTAAAGCTTTTTTTTCAGTTGAAGGGATGAAATAATAAAAAGAACCAAGGTTCTTCTTATGACATCTCCTTTAATAGCAAGATTTTTTTGAACTTTTTCATTGAAAATGCAATTTTAAAAGAGTAAAAATCATATCCAAATATTTATATATAATGGGTTGTTTTTTTATGTTATGATTAATAAAAGAGTGATTTCAACTTTTGTAATGGTTCTAGTATTAATTTCTTCAATTAGTCTTATTTCTGCTATAAATCTTTTAGTGAGTTCTGAACCTATAGTTTCTTCAATAATAAATGATGAAGATAAACCTGGAGTTATTGATTTTACAATAACTAACAATGGAAAAATAGCTGTTTTTGAATTATATACTTTTGAAAGATTTGATGTTCAGCCTAAGGAATTTAGCTTGTCTTCTGGAGAAACTAGAAAAATTAGATTTGAATTTCTTCCAATAGAATCAATGCGAAAAAATGTAGGTTATATAAAAGTTCCTTATTATATTAGGGAGAAAAATACAAGTGATAATTTCAAGGGAGATTTTGTTTTAAAATTAGTTGGATTTAATAATGCTTTTGATGTAAATGCAGAAAATATTAATCCAAATGCACCTACAGTTAGTGTTGCATTTTATAATGTTGAGGACATTTCATATAATAAAGTTGATATTATTTTAACATCCCCATTGTTTAATGAATATAAATTATCAACTGCATTAAAACCATATGAAAAAAAGAGTATCGAAATTCCATTAAATTCTCCTGATTTTAATAAATTAGTTTCTGGAACTTATACAATTAAAGCAACTTATACAGTTGATGGAAAGACTTTTTCAATTGACCGGTCTGTTAAATTATTAGAGAAAACAGGTTTATCTGTTAATGAAGATAGCTCTGGTTGGATTATTAGAAAATATTCTATAGAGAAAAAAAATGAGGGAAATATACCTACTGTTGCAGATGCAAGCATTGACAAAAATATTATTTCTAGATTATTTACAACTTTTTCTATTGAGCCAAATAAAGTTGATAGAAAAGGCTTTTTTGTAACATATTATTGGCAGAAGGAGTTAACTCCGGATGAATCTTTGAAAATAGTTTCAACAACAAATTTAATTTTTCCTTTATTATTGATAATTGCAATTATTATTATTGTTTATTTGTTTCAGGTAGTTTCATCTACTAATGTTATACTAAATAAAAGAGTAAGTTTTGTGAGAACAAAGTCCAATGATTTTGCCTTGAAAGTTACATTAAAGGTTAAAACGAAGAAATTCGTTGAAAAACTTGTTGTATATGATAGGATGCCTGGAGTCTCAAAGCTTCATGAAAGCTATGGAATTCAGCCTACAAAAATAGATCATGAGAGAGGTAGGATACAGTGGGATATTCCTAGGATGGCTGAGGGTGAAGAAAGAGTTTTCACTTATATTATTTATTCAAAAATCAAGGTTGTCGGGAAATTTGAATTGCCTCCTGCAACAGCTGTTTTTGAAAGAGAGGGCAAGGTTGAGCATGCTAAGTCAAATAAGGTATTTTTTATTAATGAGCCAAGAGAATTCCCTGAATAAGATAAATTAAATTGATAACATATCATAACTTTACATAATTTAACATTGATTTACTTAGCCTTTTATTTTATTATTTTATAATTTAAAATACCCCATATTTTTACCTTATTTATCATTGATTAACTGGTAGATTAATTAAAACTACATTATATTTATTACATTTCCAAAGGTATATGAAATTATTAAAATGCTGAAGATAAATTATTTAATTAAATTATTAATCAACTTTAATCTGGTTCCAGTTATTTTTCTTATTTCAATTCCATATATTATTTTTTTATCATATTTTTCTAACTGATAATATTTTAATAATTGGATAAGTTTATAAAACATTAAATTCATCATTTAATATCAAGCTTAGGTACAGATAAGCTAAATTATTCTGTATAAGTTTTGATATCCCCTCATAGCTTATA
>Ga0209541_10009775_pt1 | contig 15467 bp, 14 predicted proteins | sample RifCSPlowO2_01_FD_184027 | JGI IMG/M metagenome (GOLD analysis project Ga0209541, IMG submission 184027) | Groundwater microbial communities from Rifle, Colorado - Rifle CSP2_plank lowO2_0.1 (SPAdes) (version 2) | ecosystem: Environmental > Aquatic > Deep subsurface > Groundwater | place...
AAAATTTCGGCGCTGGACACTCAAAATTTTTCTTTCGATAGTTTTGATGCTGACTACTACTTGAGCCGTGACAGCCAAAAGACGCCACTTCTGCGCGTTGAGGAAACACTGGTTGCCCGCTTCCCGGACTTTGACCAAAACCACGGCATTATGCGCTCTATTCCAGAGCGCTATCAAAACCATACCCTAAGCCTAAAAATCCTGTCAGTAACTGATGAATATGGCAGCCCGTACCATTTTACGGCTAGTCGCCAAAACGATAATAAGGTGCTAAAAATCGGCGATGCCGACCGTTACGTTTACGGTGTAAAAACTTACAAGATCAAATACCAGATACGTAACTTTATCAATTACCAACCTGCTCAAGACGAGTTCTATTGGGACATAAACGGTGACCAGTGGCCGCAGGTTTTCGGTACGGTTACTGCTCGCATCCATATTCCCAATGACTTTATGGGCAGTCTGCAGGATAAGCTGGCTTGTTATGCCGGTGCTTATGGTAGCAGTTTTATCAAGTGCGACATCGATCGTGTGCAAAAAACTGATGAGGTAGTGGTGGCTTCGGCCGTCTCGGCTCTGCCGCCTTATCAGACCCAAACGGTGGTTTTGGCGTTTAATAAAGGCACGTTTGAGCCCGGTCCCGAAATAGCCCGCGAGCAGTTGATGCAAAAACTTGAAGTCGCAGGGGCCGCCGCCGGTGTAGCCATACCGCCGCTGCTGACTTTCGGCTTGATGTTGCGGCGCTGGCGGAGATTTGGCGATGACCCCAAAGGCCGGGGTATCATAGTGCCCGAATACGAACCACCCAAAGCGTTCGAGGTCCTGGCGTCCGATTTTATACTAAGTCAGACTGTTAGCAGTAAGGCTTTCAGCGCCATGCTGATAGAAATGGCGGTCAAGCGTTATCTCAATGTGTATGAGATACCAAAGAAGGGCTTATTTGGCTCTAAAGATTACGAACTTGAGCTGATTAATAAACCCGAAGGATTTAGCGAAGAAGTGACAGACGGCCTTAAACTGGTATTCGGCGATGATTTGCCACTTAACAAAAGGGTCAAACTGTCTGAGTTTAAGCGGGCAAGTAATGATATATACAAGGGGATGACAGAGATTGAAGATAAGTTATCAGCCAGACTCGCCAGGGAAGGCTACTTCATAAAAGACCCCAAAAAAGTAAAGGCCGGCTACATGCTTTGGGCTGCCGCGCCGCTTTTGGCCGGCATAGGCATAGTCTTCCTTGGTGTTTCGTTGGCTTCTTTTGCGCTAATCGGTCTTGGCGCCGGATTATTTTTCGCTGCTTTATTGATGTTCGTTTTTGCTTTTATTATGCCGGCCCGGACGCTAAGCGGTGTCCAGACAAATGATGCTTTGCTTGGCTTGAAAGATTACATAAAAATGGCCGAAGCTGACCGTCTGAAGTATTTGCAGAGTCCCGAGGGCGCGGAAAAAATAGCCGAGCAAGACGCGTTCAACCCCAAGACTGCCGCGGCAAAAGTAAAGTTGTTCGAAAAACTGTTGCCCTTTGCCATGCTGTTTGGCCTGGAAAAAGATTGGGCCAAGCAATTCAAGGATTTGTATACCCAGCCGCCGGATTGGTACCACGGCAACGCGGCGGCCTTTAACATCGGCTATCTTAGCAGCTCGCTGGGCGACTTTAGCAAATCTAGCAGCCAAGTATTCACTTCGCCATCAAGTTCCAGCGGCAGCGGGTTTTCGGGTGGGGCTGGCGGCGGAGGAGGCGGTGGCGGTGGCGGAGGGTGGTAGAAAAATCGCTCACACATTGCCTATAACAGGCCGCTTCGCGCCGGGTCGCCTGAGGCGACTCGGGCTGCACTCAGCAGACCGAGCCTGTTTACGGCAAAGTGTTCGCTCTATTACCAGTCACCGCTCGTTAGATATTCTAAAAGGATCGGGGCTCGCTTAACAGCTACTGAGCATGGTAAAGCCAAGTTGTTGATTATTTTTTGCTTTTATTGTACTATATTCTAGTCATCAACGGTGGTGACAAGAATTGTGGTCGCGTGAGCAACCGCTTGATCTACACAAGGAGGCATAAGTGTCTGACGGAATGCCAAAGCATCGCTTCTGGCAGAGCCGGAAGAAGACCCTGAAGGTCGCCGAGACGGGCTTCGATATCCTCGAGGCTCTTTCGAGAACCAACAGGCCGCAGTCCGTCGGCGATCTGTTGAAGGCGATGGGTCGCTCTGAACTCCAGAGCGGCTACGTCATCAACGCGCTGCTCGTACTACATTAAGAGTGGCAACATCGAGGGCGACGGCAAGGTCAGTCGAGTGAGACTTTCGGGCAACATGACGAAGGTCTCCATCACAGCACCCGGTCGCCAGCTCCTCAGGGAGAGCCGGTCGAGGCTCGAGTTCGGCAAGCGACTGATCGAAAGGAGCTGAAGTGCCTCACAAGTTCAAGAACAACGACGTCGTCAATTGGCGTGACGCTCTCTGGTGCGTTTTCGAAGTCCAGAAGCCGCACGACAACACGTACATGTTGCTTCGCCAACGGTACGTCCATGGACTTGGTTACTGCAGAGCTGAAAGCACTACAGGCATCGAGTCCTACAACTGCGACGAGGTCGAGGCCACCGCCTACAAACACGGTGAGACGTCCGATCCATGGCGTACTCAAGACTCACTGATCGCGTCGTCACGGCGGTAGAGCCTCCATAACGGAATGCCTATCCGCCTCTGGCGGATTCCGTCGTCCCGCACATAGACTCTATGTGCGGGACGCTTAGGCAATCTTCTAGGGCTCATCAATGCTGGTGTGCCGTAGAAGATTGAAGAGTAAAATATGATAAAATTAAGAAAACTTTTACTTGTCCCGTTAGAGGCCCTGAGAGCAATTTATAAAGAAAGAAAATATGTTTATCACTCCTCAAATATCGTCTATCATTAAACTAAGTCTGTTAGGGCTCTAATGGGATGAATCAACTAGGAAATAAAGCCAAAAAAGGGAACTATGCCTTTATTGACGGCCAGAACCTTAATATGGGCATCAAAAAACTGGGGTGGAACCTGGATTTTCGCAAGTTCCACTACCATTTGCAGCGTAAATATAACGTTACCAAAGCCTACTTTTTCCTGGGGATGGTCGAGGACCAAGCAGATCTGTACGCTAATCTGCAGTCCATGGGGTACAATCTAGTTTTAAAACCCCTTGTCGAGCACAAAGAGGGGACAGTGAAAGGCAATATCGATGCCGACTTGGTACTGCACACCATGATTGAATACCCTAATTATGAAAAAGCCATTGTTGTTTCCGGCGACGGCGATTTTTATGGGCTTTATGAATACTTACAGAGTAAAAATAAACTCGGCCGGATTGTTGTACCGAACCGGCAATTTTCAACTTTATTAAACAGTTTTTTGCCGCATATTGACCGACTTGACGGGCTAAAGCGGCACCTTGCCTACAAAAAAGCCCCCCGGCCGACTACCTCCGAAGAGCCCAAATAAAAAATATTACTTCTTGTTTGAACAGACCGTGCAGGTTTCCCAGCAGTAGACTTTCGAGTCAGCTCGTCATTGCTTGAGCTATTTATTCGACAGCATAGCTAACTTTACCGCCTACGATTTACAGATTGAGCTAGATATTCTGACGAGCTAAAGGTAACATGCTAAGTTGAATAATCTCGAAAGCTCACTACTGGGTTTCTTCAGTTTAGCAGATTGGACAATCCTCTTCGGTGTCAAAGGTGGCTTGCCAGCGTTTTGAGGCTTTCCACCAAGGTTGTAGATCGTGGTAGGCAATAAAATCGGCGGCGCTGCGCAAGATCCAGCCCAGGAAGCCATAAATATGGGTTTTGCCCCAAAGGACCGCTGCCCAGTGCGGCCCAACCAGTGTGATATAAACTGGCTTTTTGGCCCTGTACGGTCTAATTTTTTTGCCTTCCGTCACGGCTTTCAAATGCCCAGCAACAAACTTGCCATCATATAACGCTGTTTGGGCCATACCGGAATATTTGGTGTCAGCGTTATCGCCGATTACGTAAATGTCTGGTTCAGCTTGGAGGTATTGGTCGACAATGGTCTTACCCTGCGAGGTTAGATGAAATTCGTTATCTTTAAAAAATGAGTGGTTGGTGACGCCAGCTGTCCAAACCACAGTGTGGCTTTTAATATTACGTCCGTTAACGCGCAAGGCGTCAGCCGTTTCGGCTTCGACTTTCTGCCCAAGATGTAAGGTTATACCTAGCCGGCGCAGGCGTTTTTGGGCGGCTTGGGAATAGCTTTTTGGCATGCGCGGCAGGACACGGCTTTCGGCTTCAACTAGATCGATATGCAAGGGCTTATAGTTTACGCCGTGGTTTTTCATGACATAGCGCAGGTAAGCAGGCAGGGCGCCGGCCAGTTCTACACCCGTCGCCCCGCCGCCAATAATAATATAATTAAGGTCGGGCTGGCCTTCGTCGGCTATTAGTTTATGCAAATGTGCCCGCAGTCGTCTGGCTTCATCGAGCGTTTTGATACCGTAGGAGTTTTCTGCCAGGCCTTTTATACCAAAAAAGTTAGTCGTTACACCAAGTGCTACAACCAAGCTGTCAAATTTATACTTTTTACCAGTGCTACATTCGATAGCCTTGGCCTGGCGGTCAAGTCTTTTGACGCTGTCCTTTATTATGCGCACGTCTTTGCCGGCAAGAATTTCTTGAAGCAAAATTTCCGAAGCATAACGGCTGCCGCCAGTGGCGGCATGGTAAAGCTGAGGATAGTAACGAAAGTTGTCCTGGTCAGAAATAAGAGTTATTTCATAGGCAGGATGCCCAGCCAGTTCCAGGGCGATCTTTATGCCGCCAAAACCGCCTCCTAAAATTAGCACCCTCTTTTTTTTAGTCGCCATTTAGCCTTAGTTTATCCCAAATCTTACTGTAACTACATATATAAAAAGTTAACAAGCCTGCCCCGCACCAAATCCTGAAGCGTAGTAGTCCCGACGATACGTCGGGATTATGGAGCATCAAGATTTTGGTGCCGGAGTTAAGTAATTTTGCATGGATAGACGTGGCAACCTGGTGGCCTAGGCTGAGGTACAACGTGAACAAAGACCATGTATCTCCAGTGAGTGGCCGCGCGGCGAAAAGCCCTCCTTGCTGGCCAGTGAGTCAATCATAGTCTCTAGCATGGCGTTAGAGGTGATAGCGGTGGCCGCGCCACAATTTGTGCAATAAAAATGGTGGTGGTGCTCGGCAAAGATGTCAGAGAGTTCAATCTTGTATTTCCAGCCAATATTCAGGCGGTGGACTACGCCAAGACGCTCAAACAGCTCGATTGTCCGGTAAACGGTCGCCCGGTTAACTTTGTTTTCAGCGCGGCGGGCCAGTACCTGCATACTCTGCGGCTCCTGGTCGAGCAGCAGGTCAAAAACGACCTTGCGTGGCTTAGTTAGGCTTGAGCCATTCTTTTTAAGGATAGTTTTTAAGTTTTCGTAGTGCATGTTTTAAAAATATAGGAATTGCGACAAATTTGCAAATTTCCCTTTGAAAAAACTACAATAGGCCTATGGTTATCTTTCTATTCTCTGTAGTGGCCGCCCTGGCCGCCCTGGCTGGCGGCGCCGTCGCCTTTCGCAGCCGCCAAAAGCTTAGTTTGGCTTTAGGTTTTACCGCTGGCCTGATTTTGGGGTTGGTGGCTTTTGATTTACTGCCGGAAATTTTTGAAATAGCTCAAACCCAAGTACTCGATCCAATCTGGCCAATGATAACCCTCGTCATCGGCTTTTTACTCTTTCATATTATTGAAAAAAGCATCCTTATCCATCACGCCCAAGAAGCCAGGTACGGTCCGCACCAACACCCTTATGTCGGCGTCGCTGGGGCAGTGGCGCTGTCCGGCCACAGTTTCTTGGACGGGCTGAGCATTGGCCTGGCCTTCCAAATCAGCAGCGCCGTAGGGCTAGCAGTGGCCATCGCGGTTATTGGCCATCGTTTTGCTGATGGCTTCAATACCACCAATGTTATGCTCTACCACCAAAATAAGCCCAGTCGGGCTAAGACGATGCTGCTGATTGCCGCCGCTATGCCAATTGTTGGTGGCTTGACTTCGCTTTTGTTTAGCTTATCAGAAGTTATCCTGGCTATTTATCTAGGCTTTTTTGCCGGCTTTTTGCTCTACATTGGTGCTAGCGATATTCTGCCCCAGGCCCACAGCGAAAAATCTTCCCGCTGGACTATCGGGCTGACTGTTCTAGGTGCTGCTTTCATGTTCCTCGTCACCCGCCTCGCATAATAAACCTGTTAAGCTTGCAAAACATGAACGACAGATAAATACTAGAATTTAGTAAGGAAGGTAAGGTATATCTATGAAAGAAACATACACACCACCTCAACCGATTCTGGAATGGCAAATTGAGGAAGGTGATGAAGTTGAATTTATAACGAGGAACGGTACAACATACCACATAAACAATGTTATACGCGATCAAGGGTTGTTATCTATGCGAATAGAAAGAAAACTAGCCGAGGGGCAGGAGAATGTAGCACCTTTGTTATTAGAGGAGGCTTATGTGCTAAACCCTTATGCCAGTGATCGCCGAACAGTATCCTTTTTAGAAGTCGGGAAGCGTATTGATATTAGAGCAGTTGATAAAAGAAGTGGTGAAGCCGGCACATGGGTCACGAGCCCCATACAAGAGATTACGAGTGCTCTCAGGACTGAAGAGCAGAGAACTACAGAGTAAGGATATAAATGTATAATATAGGTATGTTGGTGGCAGTAATCACTTCGGGATTTTTAGACTCATTAAAAACTTGACCAGTCTATACAAAAACTATACAATATACTCATAAATAAGGGGATAAAGTTATGGCCACTAAAACTCTCAACATAGCATTAGACGAGAAGCTAATTAAACAGATAGATAAGGCTGTTAAGAAGGATATGGGCAGCCGCAGTGAGTACTTTCGCCGTCTGGCTCTAAATGATCTGGAACGCCGCCAGGAATGGAAAGAGGTAATGGACGCTGGCAATAAGATAGGGCGTCAAATGGGGATCACAAGCGAAGAACAAGTCTATCAAATGCTAGATGACTACAAGCGTGAAAAATGGCAAAAAACCTAAAGTAGTCCTAGATACGAACGTTTTAATTTCGGCTTTAGTATTCGGGGGCAAACCTCGTCAGATTACCGATCTGCTGGCCGACGAGATGATTAGAGTTGCCATTTCACATGAGGCTTTAACTGAGCTTCGACGTAAGATTACTGCTAAATTTCCTGACTCTGTTGAGGTTCTAAAGCGATTCGAGAAGTTACTTGAGCGTGACGCTCAACTAGTGACCTTAGGTAGCATCCAAATAAACATATGCCAAGACCCTGATGATAATAAATTTATTGAAACAGCTGTGCTTGGGAATTGCGATTTCATCATCAGTGGAGACAGGCATTTATTGGGAATAGGGCAATATGAAGATATAAAGATCATCAAGCCAGCTGCCTTTTTAAAGTTGCTTGAGGACTCTAAGCTATAATTAAGCTATGCTGGTGGCAGTAATTGTTTTGGCGGTTGTGTGTGTGGCCTTGCTCGCGTTTGTAATTTGGCAGCAGCTCAAGCCGGCCAAGACCAGTGATTCTAATTTGATGCTCAAGGCCGATATGACCCAGCTGAGCGAAAGTATCGGCCAGCTAAAAGACGGCTTACAAAAACAACTGACCGAGCAGCTGGGCCAAAGCAATAAACAAATGACCGCCCAGTTCCAGGCCAGCGCCAAGATTATCACCGATGTTACCCAAAAGCTGACTGAGCTGGATAAGACAAATAAAAATGTTGGCGATATAGCTTCCGAACTAAAATCTCTGCAAAACGTTCTGCAAAACCCTAAACAGAGGGGTGTTTTAGGAGAATATTACCTTGAACAAATTCTAAAGAACGTATTGCCGCCAGGAGCCTTCGAGCTTCAATATAAATTAGGCGATGGGTTGGTGGTCGACGCTGTTATTAAGTTGGATGACAAGTTGCTTCCCATAGACAGTAAGTTCAGTCTAGAAAACTACAATCGTCTGGTTGAAGCCAAGCCGGAAGAACGACCGGCGCTAGAGCGGGCTTTTAAAGAAGACTTAAAAAAACGCATCGACGAAGCCGCCAAATATATTAAGCCCGGTAAGGGCACGCTGGACCAAGTGTTGATGTTTATTCCCAGCGAAGGCATCTACTATGACTTACTCGCCAATAAAGTTGGGCTTACAGGTGTCAGCGGCCGTAACCTGATGCAATACGCGGCAGCTGATAAAAAAGTTACCATCGTCGGGCCCAGCACTCTTTCGGCTATGCTGCAAATTATCGTCCAGGGCCTACGCTCTATAGATATTCATAAAGACACCGAAAAAATTCGCAAGAACATTGAACAACTAAGCCGTCACCTCGTCGCTCATAACGGTTATATGCAAAAGCTCGGCAATTCACTCGGCACGACCGTCGGGCATTTTAATGTGACCTACAAAGAACTAGGGAAGATAGATAAGGATGTAGTTAAAATCGCCGAAACTAGCCCCAGCGTTGAGCCAATGCTCCTCGACCGCCCCACCCTAGACGAATGACACTCGCACCATTCAAAAAAGTGTGCGTTACGCGCCGGGTCGTCTCCCGCCCGCAGGTCAGCCGACTCGGGCTGCACTCCGCTGGACCCACTTTTGTTGAATAGTGCTCGCTTGTCAGCCAAATGCTTAACTGGTTAAGTATTTAATCGCTACGATTTTTGGAGGAGATCGATGGTGAGGGCGGCGGTCCAGCTAAAGTTTGGCGCACCGGCCGGCTCGGCATCGGTAGGGCTAAAATACTCCCACATGCCGCTTTTTGCCACGAGTTCTAAGGTTTTTCTTAGCAAATTCTCAGCTTCGTTGTCGAAGCCATAACGCCGCAGGCCGTCGATTATTAGCCAGTTAGTATTAACCCAAGCCGGGCCTTGCCAATATTTGAGCGGATCGAAGTATGAAGAATTAAATGGCACGCTAGGTACTGGCCAATTAGCCTTAAACCATTTACGGCTGGCCAGCAGTTCGACCAACCGGGCAGCTTTTTCTTTGCTAATACAGCCGGCATAAAGCGGCAGCAGTGTGGTAATGGTCGGTTCTTCTATCAGCTTGTGGCTGATAAAACTGCGGCTGTAATATATGCCTTCAGTATCGTCCCAGAGATGATCTAGCGCGGCGATTGTCCTTATCATTGACCCGGAAAGCTCCTCTGGCAGAGGGCGGCCGATAACTTCGGCGATTTTTCGCAAATGCTCGTTGGCGCGGGCCAGGATACAATTGAAGGCTAAGTCTTCGACGGCAAAGAGCGCCCGGCTCATTAGTGCTTCAGAATTGTAGGCTTTGCGGCGCAACCGGTGTAGGGCCGACCACTGGACCATTGCCTCAATATTACTTATTCTTTGGCCTGGTGGGATATGGCGCGTATCACGCCTGACTAGCTCAACTACGCCGTCAAGATGTAGTTTTTCAATCAGGCGAACCCACCATGGCATGCTGTGCTTGCGCATCTCACTGATCCAGGGCGGCGAATTATCTAGGCCTGCCTCATAGGGGTGCAATAGTATGATCAGGCCTTCTTTATGCGGATCCCTGTCGGCATACAACCATTCATGATAGCGCAGCAATGAGGGGAACATCGTTTTATACCAAGTCCGGCGCTCGGGCAATTTCATTTTATCGCCGACTCTTACCACCGCTTCAGCCAGCATCGGCGGCTGGGTGATGCCGCTGGTCGTAACTTTGTCAGGCGAATACGGGCTTAAATAACTGCGCCAAAGTTCGCGGTCTCGGTGATATTCCTGCCCTTCGCTAAAAATGATGTTAGGCATCATGCCATTGCTCCATTGGCCGCGCAGTAGGCTCTGAAGCTCGGTTTTAGCCCGCTTAATATCCAAGTGGCGCAGGCCGATGGATATAAAGCAGCTGTCCCACAGCCATTGGTGGGGATACAGCTCGCCAGCTGGCACTGTAAAACTGCCACGATCGTTGAGCTTTAAAACTTCCTTGGCTTGCTCAAGTAGTTTCTTTTCGTCCATTATTGCTTAAGTATACCCGGTAGTAGACTTTCGAGTCAGCTCATCTTTGCATGAGCCATATTATTCGATATCATCGCCATCAATGTGCCGATAGAATTTCAGTGTTCGCAAGTCATTCTGATGAGCTGAATAGCTCCAGGCTAAGTCGAATAATCTCGAAAGCTCACTACCGGGATAGCCGACAAGCATATGCCTAACCACAAAGCACAAGCTTTTTTGCAAGGACGGACCTCGCAAACGGCGAAATTATGGCATAGTATGTTTTGGTTATCAGGGGCGGGAAATTGATATCCCGGTAGTAGACTTTTGATTGGCTTGCGCCAGTAAGCTTCAGACCCCAAAGGGGTAGTATCGAAAGCTCACTACCGGGTATACTAAAAAGCAATGGAGTACAGAAACCCGGAAATTGCTAAAGTCGCCAAGCAACTGCACAGAAAATTTGAAAAACTTGAGGATAAGCAAACAATTTTGCGTGCAGCTGAACTGACGGCTTTATATGACCGAATAAAAACTTTGCCAGCTGGCAAGCGAGCTTCTTTCGGAAAAGAAGCCAATGAACTCAAAAAAGAACTCGAAATTCTTATCCGCAAAGCTGAAACCAGTAACCTGTCACCTGTAACCTCTATCGACGTTACTGCCCCTTTCGACATCAATGTCCCGCCAGAACTACGCCCTAAGCTGCTGCCGGCGGAAAACGGCAGCCGCCATCCGTTAATGACTGAGCTGGAAATAATTTTGGATATTTTTTCGCGCATGGGCTTTACGGCTGTTGAGTCGCGCGAACTCGATGATGATTATCATATGTTCGGTTCACTCAATTTCCCCAAAGACCATCCGGCGCGCGACGATTACGACACTTTTATAACCGACGAAGATTTAGTCGCTCCAGCGCATACAAGTACTATGCAGAATCGGGTGCTTAAGGAATATCGAAACCAGCTTAAAGCCGGCCAGTCCATTGCCGTGGTCATTCCCGGAAGAGTTTTTCGTAACGAAGACGTTGATGCCAGCCACGAGCATACCTTTTACCAACTGGAAGGGGTCTATGTTGACAAAGGCATCCACGCTGGGCACTTAGTGGCGACGCTCAAGGCCTTTTTAGAGGAGTATTTCCAGCAAAAGCTGGATGTTAAAATCCAACCCTTTTACTTCCCATTTACGGAACCGAGCTTTGAATTTGCCATGAACTGTCCATTTTGCGCCAAAGCCGGGTGCGCGGTTTGTAAATATACGGGTTGGGTTGAGATTTTAGGCTGCGGCATGATACATCCCAAAGTTTTAAAAATGGCCGGCGTTGATCCTGTGATATATACCGGCTTTGCCTGGGGCTTTGGCATAGACCGGCTGGTGATGATGAAGTACGGCATAGAAGATATCCGCCACTTCCACTCCGGCAACTTAAAATTTCTGAGGCAATTCAAATGAGCAGTGAACAAAAAACAGTGAACAGTGAACAGTTTTTTGAGTGTCTTGAGTGCGGCCTGCATTATCGAAATGAAGAAATTGCCAAAAAATGCCAAGCTTTTTGCAAGGCGAACAAAGCCTGCAGTATGGAAATTGCTAAAAAAGCGGTAGAATACGAACTTCGAGAGAAAGAAGTTTCCGATGAAAGTTAGTACTTTAATAAATTCGTATGAAGATTGAACGAGTTAAGGAAATAATCGAGAAGATTCTATACATAACTATTGCTACTGTTGATGGTGAAGGGCAGCCATGGAACACACCGCTATACTCCGCTTTTGACAAAGACTTAAATTTTTATTGGTTCTCAGACAGAAATTCCCAACACTCTCGGAACATCAGAAATAATGAGAAAGTTTTTTTGGTAATTTACGATTCAACAGTACCAGAGGGTACTGGCGAGGGGGTTTATATTCAGGCGCTTGCGCATGAATTGAATGATGAGGACGAGGCAATAAATGCTCTTAGGGTGATGGATGAGCGAGTGGGCAGAACAAGAGATCGGAATTTTGAAAAATTCTCTGGCGACGCGCCTTTAAGAGTATATTGTGCTATGCCAAAGAAGATATGGGCGAATCTCGACGATAAAGACAACAAAGGCAATTACATTAAGGACATACGCGTCGAAGTCCCCATCCTGCAATTGAAGGAGCTCTTTAATGAAAGTTAGCGTCAATTGGATTAGGGAAATAATTAAAAATGACCAGTGTTCGGCTGATCCAATGCCAAAGGGTATTAATGCGTTGGTAGAGACAATCGGTGCGCAGCTGGGCGCAGTCGAAGAAGTTATTGATATTGGTAAAAAATATCAGGGCGTAGTAGTTGTCAAAGTTGTTAAATGCCAAAAACACCCGAATGCCGACAAGCTGAGCCTTTGTCTTATCAATGATAGCGGCAAAGTTAGAGATCTTAAACGTGACAAAGACGGTTACGTTCAGGTGATCCACGGCGCCAAGAATGTCAAAGTCGGCCAGTTGGTAGCTTGGATACCGCCCTGTGTAACCGTGCCAAGCACGGTTGGTAAAGATCCATTTGTCCTTGAAACCCGTGAGATCCGCGGCAAAGTTAGTAACGGTATGATTGCTAGCGCCAAAGAACTGGCTCTGGGCGATGATCACACCGGTATATTAGAAATTGATGAACCGGCTAAACCCGGACAGCCTTTTGCAGAAGTTTACAAATTGGACGATTTCATAATCGATATCGAAAATAAAATGTTCACGCACCGGCCGGACTGTTTTGGCATGCTAGGCATTGCTCGCGAACTGGCTGGCATCCAAGGCATGGTATTCCGCTCGCCCACATGGTATTTGGGTAATAAAACGACTGGCAACCACAGGACTGACGCTCAACTACTGGGCGCCAAAAACGAAATTCCCAAGCTGGTACCGCGCTTTATGCTGCAGATAGTCAAAAACGTTAAAATCGCCCCATCATCCATGGACATCCAGTCTTATTTGGCGCGACTTGGTATTCGCCCAATCAACAACATTGTTGATATAACTAACTACATAATGCTGGAAACCGCCCAGCCGATACACGCCTACGATTACGACAAAGTCAAAGCGCTCAGCAGTGGTCCCAAAGCACACGTAGTCGTTCGCGAAGCGATGAAAGGCGAAAAACTGCGCCTGCTTGGAGACAAAGAAGTGAAGCTAGAAGGCGGTGAGATACTAATCGCAACAAATAAGCAGCCAATCGGGCTGGCGGGTGTCATGGGCGGCGCCGAAACCGAGGTGGATGACAGTACCAAAAATATCATTCTAGAAGTCGGCACTTTTGACATGAACACCACCCGTAAAACAGCTATGACATACGGACTGTTCACAGATGCGGCGACAAGATTTACTAAAAATCAATCCCCCTGGCAGAATGACAGGGTACTTGCTCGGGCAGTGGAATTTGTAACCCGTGAGGGTGGCGGTCTGCCGGCCCGCTCAGTTTATGATTTGAAGAGTAAACTGACCCCTCCGGCACAAGTGAAAACTACAGCCGGTTTTATCAACGACCGCCTTGGTTTAAAGCTGACACCCGCACATATTAAGAAATTGCTCGAAAACGTCGAATTCAAGGTAGAGGTTAAACAAGAACAACCTACTACACCACAAAACTCTCATTTCCAAGGTCATTTCCAAGGTTCGACCTTGGAAATAGAGGTACCATTTTGGCGGACAGATATTGAAATTCCGGAAGATATCGTTGAAGAGGTCGGCCGTCTTTACGGTTACGACCATCTCCCGCTGGAACTGCCAGTTAAAGATCTCACTCCGGCAGCACACAATGAGGCCCTGGATTTCAAGCGACGCGTCCGTGATATATTGTCAGCCGCTGGCGGAAGCGAAGTTTTAACATACAGTTTCATCCATAGTTCATTGATAGACAAAGCCGGCCAGGACGCTAAAGACGCTTACCATATCCGCAACGCCTTAAGCCCAGATCTGCAATGCTACCGCCTGAGCTTGACGCCCAGCTTGCTGGAAAAAGTCCATCCCAATATCAAAGAAGGTTTCGAGAGCTTCACGTTATTCGAAATCGGTCGTGCTCATGTAAGAGGAGTAGTGGATGAAGAAAAGCTGCCTATGGAACTGGAAAGGCTTTGTCTGGTTGTAGCCAAAAACAAGTCACGCAAAGAGGCCGGCGCGCCATATTTTGCGGCTAAAAAACAACTAGAGAACTTGTTGCATAATATTGGTATCCGCAGTGTGAAATATGTACCGCTGGGCGAAGAGCTTGACAAGCAATGGAATGTTGCGGCTAAAGCTTATGAGCCAAAACGGAGTGCTGTTATTCGCTATAAAGAGAAGACTATCGGACTAATTGGCGAGCCGGCGCAGAAGCTAAGACAAGCGCTCAAACTGCCAGGCTTCACGGCCCAGGCAGAAATAGATACCTCGGTCTTAGCGACCAATTCTCAGCCGCTTTTATATTATCCGCTCAATAAATTTCCGCCGGTCGAACAGGATATATGCTTAAAGACAAACATCGGGGTAACTTATGGTGAATTGACAGACTTTGTGCTTAATAGCCTCGAAAAGATATCTGGCGAGCGGGGCTACAATCACTGGTTAAGCCCAGTTGATATTTACCAGCGTCCGCAGAATAAAAACCATAAGCAAACTACTTGGCATATTGTTCTGTCGCACCCGGAAAAAACCCTAACTACTGCAGAGGCGAATAAAGTTCTTGATAAAATAGCAGTTGACGCCAAGGCGAAATTTAAAGCAGAGAGGATATAAATGTGTCCCGTTAGAGACCCTGAGGGCTGACATCTATACCAAGTACTATGGTAGACTCTCAAATTATGTATTCTATTAAATTAACATTTGGAAGGGCTTTAACGGGATGAGAAGTTTTTTAAGGCGTGCCGGCTGGCTATTTCTGGCGGTGCTATTCTTGGGCACTGGTTTGGGCGTAGGTGTGTGGGCTTTTTGGCAGGCGACGCACCAAAAGGAGGATTCTAGCCAAGTGGAAAATAAACCCCAAGGACCAACACTTCAAGGTACAAAACTCAGTGACTTTACGCCAGTTGACCGTATAGATTCGCTGCAAAAGGCAGATACCAAAGCTGGTGATGGCTCTGAAGCCAAACCGGACAGCACGGTTACTGTTCACTACACCGGCGCGGTAGCGGCCACGGGTGTTATTTTTCAAAGTTCGCTGGATAGCGGCCAACCCGTCAGTTTTGGCTTAAACCAGGTGATAAATGGCTGGGCTGAGGGCGTTCCGGGTATGAAGGTTAACGGCCAACGCCGGCTGTTAATCCCGGCGGACTTAGCATACGGCGCCAACCCGCCGCCGGGATCGAACATCCCAGCTAACGCCGACTTAGTTTTTGATATAACCCTCCTTGACGTCAAGTAAAACGCAGCATTTTTTCTTCCCACATGCACACACTTGGATGCAATGTCGGGGCGTGGTGAGGAACGCCCTCAGCCAACAACCCGGCAGTGCGCCAAGAGCCAGCCGGCATGCCTGGCTACGCTAGGCAACAGGGC
>Ga0209541_10009776_pt1 | contig 15467 bp, 11 predicted proteins | sample RifCSPlowO2_01_FD_184027 | JGI IMG/M metagenome (GOLD analysis project Ga0209541, IMG submission 184027) | Groundwater microbial communities from Rifle, Colorado - Rifle CSP2_plank lowO2_0.1 (SPAdes) (version 2) | ecosystem: Environmental > Aquatic > Deep subsurface > Groundwater | place...
GGGGAGAAGGAAGAAACAAGCGGATTGTCATTGTCATCATACGGCACCGCGATGGTGAAAGTGACCCATTGTTCTGTAGCCGCAGTGAAGACACCCGGGTCCTCAACTTGGTCCGCCGCTATATGTTTTGTAGCCATAGCCACATCTACTCCCGCGCTATTACTGGCACCCGAGTTGAGATAGAGAAAGTCAGAATATCCAGTGGGTTTTTCCGTAACCTGATCTGGACCAGTCGCGTTACTCATGTCTCTTGCCGATATGGCAATCCACAAATAATCGGCAGTACTTATCGCATCATGGTTTGGCGGATTCGGGTTGGTACTAGAACCATTGGCGCTACTGGAGGTTGGAGTTCCACCATTGGCTATGCGCAAACTAAAATGAGTGGCTTCTTCCGATACGCCGCTGGTGGTTACTGTAGCGGTATCACCACCCGCGGCGATTTTATAAAAGACCGAGCTCGTTACCAATTGACTTGGATTGTTGTCTGTGTCCAATGTGGCCCAACCCCCGGAGTCAATACTATGCGTATCTACAACGCCATCATCATCCGCGGCAAATATAATTATAAGCAAGTCTCCCGCAGTTATCCCCGAAGGCATTCTAATGGCATGGCTGGTACCAACCGTTCTTCCCCAATTGCGAGATTTGATTACCGGAAAGTTAGCCCCTAAGTCCAAATCATAGGTTACGCGCACCAATCCCTCCCGACCGGCATCCTGAGCCGCACTTGTACTACCTCCGCCCCCGCTGTAATGTCTACTGATGTTTGTTATTAGTCCTCCCATGCCACCAAAAAAGTTTCCGGCCGTACCACCAGCCACGCCACTACCGCCATTTCCTTCATCTCCTGCTCCTCCGCCGCTTATCCGAGAGCCTGTCCCTTGATTGCCGTCGCCGCCGTCAAAACCGGAATCTCCGACACCATCAGTATCTTTACCTCCCGTTCCTCCATTAGCTCCTCCCCCCTTACCCCCTTTGGCTTGAAGATAAGTTGTGGGATCCCTAAATACTGTTGTGTCCTCACCGTCCGAACCGCCTGCCGCTCCACCTGTTCCCACAGTTATGATATATTCCTGTGTCGCGGAAACGCTTACATCAGCATTTATCATATAAGCTCCACCTCCGCCTGCGCCAGTATTAGTAGTCCCTCCTCCACCTCCGCCCCAACCCTCAAATGTTACCGAAGTTACTCCAGAAGGTACGGTAAAGGTGCCATCAGTAGTGAATGTTTCAATACGCTTATGGGTAGTATCGGCGGCTTCCACATTGACAGGACGAGAAATTGAAAAAATAGAAACGAATCCATTGAGAATCAATCCAAACACCATCACAATAGACAAAAAATATTTTATTGTCTTATTCTTGTGGTAAAAGATTTTCCTAGAGAAAATTTTCACTTTAGAAAGCATCCTTATCATTATAACCTATAACATTAAATAACCAACCTTTTTAGACTTTTTCTGTGGATAAATAAAGTATCTTAATTTGCAGGCTTAAGGCTTTAATACCGACTGGTAGTTCTGGAGTAGGAAGACGACCTCTTTTCGTAGATGAGTTTTAACCCACGCTTTTTCCTTTTCACCCGGCAGAAGCTCGGCTAGTCCTCGCAAGATTTCATTGTCTTTAACCGCTTCGACAGCAAGGATGCAATCAGCCATATAACCCTTGATTGTTTTGCCAGTTCGAGCTTTAATCACTTCGGCATTTATATCCCAGTGATTCATGCCAAAGAACCAGACATCGTAAATATCTCGCGTGGCTGTTTTGCCTCGAGTCGTTAGAGCCGCGAGTTTGCTGGCAAAGAGATAATCTTTCGAACCTACAAGCATGGAAATTCCAAGATATTCTTTTACTTCGTAGTGTTCTTTAATATCAGGCACGAATATTCTCATATTCGCTTCAATTTTTATATTGTAATCGGCATCGCCATAAGAGAGTAAGAAGAAAATAGTGTTTTGCTTAATGTAATCGTCTTTGATATCTCCGTATTTTCTCAATATGTCGTGGATTTTTTTATGGACTAGTTTTTGAGTGGCTTCCTCGATTAAAAATAAATCGAAATCTAAATCAACCGAAAATCTTTTTAGACCATAGAAAAGATAAGCACAGGTACCGCCCTTGAATCCAATGAGGGGCGAGATGGAAGTGTCCGAGTAAATGTCTCGGAGAATTTGTCCCATAATGAGCTGGTGTTTTTCTTTATTAAGCATGTTTTTGATAGTAGGTCTGATATTTTTTTAGGCGTTTTATTAATTGCTTATTATCGTAAATTTTTGCGAGTTCCAAACACACCTCCCAATTAATAGAGCGCAGGTTGTCAAAATAAAACTTAGAGGATAAATAAATGGTATCCAGGAAGGCTCGCTCCGACGTGGCGATGCTGTAATTTTTTTCATTATTAACACCGATGGCGTTGTAGAGAACGCTGTCCTTTAATTTTCTAAAGGTAATAGTGTGGCCGTCAACCTTTTTAGTCATAGGATAGGGACCGGCTACAAAAATTGAGTCGTGATGTTGGAAAATAATCCCGGCTTCTCGGAGGACTGTTTCAAAACTGATGTATGACGGAGTATAAATGCTGGTGGCCAGTTCTTTTGCGTTATAATTTTTGTCCTTAGCAAAAACCCCGCGAGTCAGACGAATCAATGACCCCTGTTTGGCATAATACTTGATTTTTGAGATAAGATTGACTGGATTGGTTTCCTTCCAAATCAAAGCAATATCCTTAGTGGTCAGGATTGTCTTTGGGGATTGGTATAACTTGACAATAAGGTTGTCGGTAGCCATAATATCAACCTGCCTCCCGTAGGTAGGTAGGTATGTTTAATGGAAAGGTGATATTTCCACCCCCCCATTGTATATTATTAAATTTAAGCAGTCAAACGCTTCACGACAAATATCTGTCCTTTGCGATATTTACCACATTGCTCATCTGGCAAGGTTTTATCGGTAACAAGTTTGTGGATTTTCAACACAACTCTCTCGCTGAGCGGTTGTTTTTTTTGAACAACCTGTTCAATATATCGGAGAGCTTTGAGATAATTCTGCACCTCATAAATATCGCGATTCGGAGCGTCAACTTTGGTTGGAACATATATTTTAATATTACCGTATAAAAAACAATCGCGCAAGTATCACGCAGATAATCGCGCAAGGAATTTGAGGAAGCAAGGCGCCACTGTTTTGTCAATCTTACCTTCGATTAAGTTTTATCTCCCCACCTCCATCATCCTCGCCTTCGTCCTAGGCCCCACTAGGCCATCCGAGACCAAGCCATTATCTCTCTGCCATTTTCTGATTACCGCGATGGTCTTCGGCCCCAAGATGCCGTCCAATTTAAGTCCCAGATTGAGCGTGTCATTCAAGAATCTCTGCAGTTCTTTTACGGCTTCGCTCCTTGAGCCGTTTCTCAAAGTAGTAGAACCCAGATTGTAGCTCCGACGCTCCGATATTGTGTTGGAGGTCAGAGTCCCGACTGAAACGTCGGGAGAAGGAGCGAGAGTCGCTTGCCCTGCCGAACTTACTTCCGACGGGCAAGCCAAGCCAGTAGTCGGGCTGAAGCGGTAGCCCGGTAGACAGCCGTAGACCACCAGAGAAGTAATAGAGGGTAGGCCGGTTTCATCATTGAGAGACACCGGGGCGGAATTGGTTACTGATGGTGTGGACGCTGGTGGAACTGATATAGGGGTAATAGGTGTTGGAGTGGGAGGTGGCAGAGTGTTGGGGGGAGTAGTATCCGGAGAAGGTGAGGGCGGAGGAGCGTCAGTTGTAGCCGAAACGCTCCCCGACTGCTCCGAGAGATTGCCCACGGCATCGTAGGCGGAGACGGTATAAGTATAGGTAGTGGAGGCGGATAGACCGGTGGAAGAATAGCTGGTGTCGGAAGTAGTGGCCAGCGGACTGCCGTTGAGGTAAACATTGTAGCCACTAACTCCCACATCATCCGTGCTCGCTGTCCAGGAGAGATTAATCTGACTTATGGAGACGGCGGTGGCAGTTAAGCCCCCGGGAGTGGTGGGCGGAGTGTCGGGGGGAATAGGCGCGGGGGCGCCGATATAATACATATCATAATCAATGTAAAAACTGGGCACGGTCACAGTAAAATTAGAACCGCCGTAATATAGCGGGCCCTGGAATCCGTTCATACCCGGATACCAGCCGCGGTTATTATGCTCCATAAATAATTCGCCATTAACCCACATCTTAACGCTGGCGTCATTGGCGCCAGTCGTCGATTCGGTTGTCACCAAAGTTTCAATATCCCACCAGACTTCTCTGGCATTAGGCGGAGTGGCCGCGGTTGTCCTGAATAAAGTAACTTGATCGGTGCCGGTATTTTGCGGGGCCCATTGAATTTTATTATTGTCCTGACAACCCATACAAAAACTTACTATGTAATCACTTTTTCCTATATGGCCCGTATCGGCACTGCCGAGATAGCCAAAAATCTTTACGCGCCCCGGATGCTGCTCATAATCAGAACTTAAACGGAATCTGACTCGCCAGTAATAGGAACGAGGGGTGCCTAAGGGCGCTGACCATTCCGGCGGAATCCAAGTAGATAAATTTTGAGTAATCAGAGCGCCATGAAAGCCGGAGTTATCCCCGGCGAACATCCACTTTCTCAAGGCTTTGCCGTCCAATGCGCCGTCCGCATCAACAGATTCTACCCGATTGCCATCTTGACTGACCGGCCCGCCGTTAATATCCCAGGCGCCGCCGGCTGATGCACGGCCAGCCACCAAAAAATTTGGATTTTCCACATCCGGATTAGTAGTTGAGCCGCCCAAGACGAACACGGGCAAATATCCGGCCGGTTGGTTGGGACCGGCGTGCGTCGCCCGCTCGGAGACGACCGTGGCTTCCGCTTCTCCTAGTTGGGACTGGCGGAGCTCGGAGGCGGTTAGCGCCAGAGCTAAAGTAGTGGCCAGAGCCAGCACCGCCAGCAAATCGTATAAAAAATCTTTGGATTTAAGCATGAAAATTGAATATATCTATAATCTAAATTAATTAGTAAAATTATTGGAATTATATCATAGAAACAGTTAATTTTGTGCTTCTGACTTATCTTGTTTCCAGTAGCCCCCCATTTTCTCTTTAGTCAAAAGTCCCACCAAGCCATCTGGGACTAGACCGTTTTCTTTTTGAAATAGTTTGACGGTGGCAGAGGTCTTTGGACCCAAGATGCCGTCTTGGGCCAGACTAGAGCCGAGAACTAAGTTAAGGAATTTTTGTAATTCTCTTACCGGGTCTCCCCGGGAGCCGGTTTTCAGAATGGTCTTGTTAGCAGTGAGCAACGAGAGATTGGGCATAGGCAGGAGGGGATTGGGAATAGTGAGAATGGAGGGAGAAGAAATAACTTGTCCCGCCATGTCCACACCGGCGGGGTAAATAGCCGAACAGGATGAACCGGTAAGTCGGCTGAAATTATCCCCCGGCAAACAGTCCAAGATTGAGTTTTGCGCCATTTGCATTATTAATTTTGAGGGAGTAGAGGACGCAATTGCTACCGCCCCCGCCGGAGCCGCCGGAGCGCTGGCCGCAGTCACACTAAAGGTTATGGTGTAGTCGGTGGTATTGGGATTATTACCATCCGTACATCGCACATAATAATTGTAAGAGTTGCCACTGGATACGGAAATCGGTTCGGAATGACTAGTGTTCCCAGTAGTGTCAAAAGTTCCGGACATGGAAGCATAAGCCGTACCGGAGGTGGTGTCATATTTGCAAGTAGCTGCTTCATCAGTAGTCAGAGTTAAGTTTGTAGAAGTAGTGCTTGAAGCTAACGCTCCCGATGGCGTCCCACTAGAACGGACTGGGGGAGTGGAGTCCGCAACTACATCCACGGAGAAGCTGATGATGGTGTCGGAGGTATTGGCATTGCCGGCAGAATCCGTACAGCGGACATAATAGGTGTAAGTATTGCCGTCCGATAAACCGCTGACCGAAGAAGAGTGAGAGGTGCTACCGGTAGTAGTAAAAGTGGTATCCATAGAGGCGTAAGCGGTATCGGCTGTAGTGTCATACTTGCAAGTGGCTGTTTCATTAGTAGTGAGAGTTAAATTTGTAGAAGTTGTGCCGGAAGAGAGAGCGCCGGAAGGAGCGGCAGCGGAACGGACAGGCTCGGTGGTATCTATGGTAAAGTCGCTGACATCCAAGGGGGTGCTAGCGTTGCTCACCGCATCGGTGACAGTAATGGTGCAGTTCGTATAGGTGCCTTCGGCGAGAGCGCTGAAGGTAATTGTGTTGTTGCTACTAGTAGCGCTCGTGGTAGCGCTGGTGCAAGAACCACCGTAGGTGATAGTTCCCGCTTCGTTGGAAGAAAAAGTATAGCTTGGGGTAGTGTCTGATGCTGGAGTAGTTACGGCAGTCACTTCGACCAAAGTAGGACCGGTGTTGTCGATGGTGACATTTATTGCAGTAGAAGTAGTAGAATTACTTGCCGCATCTCTCGCCACAGCGATAATGGTGTGCGCTCCGTCAGCAACCGCAGTAGTATCCCAATTGAGAGTGTAGGGCGAGGATGTATCTTCCGCTCCGATGTTGTTGGTGGTGTCGTATTTAAACTGGACGCCCACGATTCCCACATTGTCGGAGGCGGTGGCGGTAAGGGTAACTGCAGACCCGGTGATGGTGGCGCCGGTTGAGGGTACGGTTATAGCTACAGTTGGAGCGGTGGTTTCGGTTAGAGGGTCCAGGAACCAAAGCGCCGTATGTTCGGAGTTTAGGAAAAATTCCATCAGTTCGTCCGCGACCTTGTCTACGCCGTCGCAGTCGGGGTGAATAAGGTCGTCGTCGAAGTCACCGGTAACCCAAGTCAGACCATCCGAGCGAGCATTGGTCCCGTCAGCCCAGAGATACGGCCCCCAAGCCACCCAAGGAGCTGTGCCATCAGAATAATTTAGGTCACCGGCAAGGGCATCTACTACCACGCCAGCGTTGCGCATTTGGTCAATCTGGGCTTGTATTACCCACTTGACGGCGAAGCCGTCATCATAGGCGTAAGGCTCCGGATGGGAACCGGTTATCGTATACCCGCCCCAGATACGGCTGGATAAGAATACTTGTTTTATATTCGGGTAACGTATTTTCAAAGCTCGCAAAATTTCTCCTAAATCTGTTTCGTAATCATAAACTTGCGCGGTTACAGAAGGCAGGAAATCATTGGAGGCAATGACAGTAGTTTTCACCCAGGCTATCTGTACTTGTTCTTCGGTAAGACTCTCCGCAGTCAGATTAGTCTCAATATAGTCGTAACCCGTGTCCGTAGAAGAATCCCAGTATGAGGTGCCGTAAGCGTTTTGAGCTCCGTTCACGATAGAGAGAGTATCGTGATTGACACTAGCGTGTGCCGCGGCTTGGCCCATAAATGCCTGCGCCATGCATACATCCCCTTGGCCGGTTCTGGTGCCGTAGAATTCCATTCTGGTGTTGGACACCCCGAGGGAAACCATTACTATCTTGCCGTTTATCGCGTCGGGGTTGCCGGCAGTATCAAGCGGTTCAATTTCTGACTCAAGGGTTTCGCCCTCGGTATCATGTTCGCTTGGCATAGTGTTGGAAGCGTTTTCATACAGCCCGCCTTCAAATCCCTCATAGGTTTCTTCTCCCATATCTATGAGAGGAATCCTGGTATATGTTCCGGGGGTGGTTGCGGAAGCCTCGCTGGTGTAAGCGGAATTACTGTGAGTACTGAACGCCCTTACTCGGTAGTAATAAGTCGTAGAAGCGCTTAGGTTGGTGGAAAGATAAGAAGTAGTATTGGCGGCAACACTAGCAATGGTAGAGAACGGGCCGCCGGAGACGGTAGCGCGCTGAATATTAAATCCTGTTTCATCGCTAGAGTTGTCGGTCCAAGCGAGAGTAATCTGCTTGGTGGATGTGGGCGGTAATTCCATAGTGGCTGTAAGACTAGTCGGGTCATTCGGCGGAGTGCCGGAAACCGCGAAAGATATTATGTAGTCAGTAATATTTTCGTTGGCGGTGCCGTCCACGCAACGCACATAGTAGTTGTAAGTTGTGGCGTCCGTAAGTCCCGATAGTGGCTCGGAATGGGAAGTTCCGCCGGTGGTATCAAAAGTGCCGGACATATTGTCATATAATATACCCATCCCCGTATCATATTTGCAGGTCGCGGACTCGTCGGTGGTGAGAGTTAGGTTGGACGTAGTAGTACCTTGGGCAAGGAATCCCGTAGGTGCGCCGTCGGAGCGGACAGGAGCATTGGCATCATCGGTGTAGGTAGGCACGGATGAAACATAAAGATAAGCTCCGGACATTCTGACAGCAGGTTCCAGGGCGGAGACTCCCCCGATTTCCATTTCGTCTATCCCGGCCTGTGTCCAAGCAGACTCGGTGGCTGGGTCTGTCTCTAAAAGGTGAAAGATGCCGACGTTCGTCCCACCCAAGTTTATCTGGTTTGCGGAGGTATCACTACTAAAACCATCGGAGGCAACCTTGATATAGAAACCTGTTCTACTGTTGATATACTCTCTAACGTACACATGGGCCTTGATGGCATTGATGGTTGCCCCTACGCCCATGGTAGAGGACGATTCCAAGCCGAACATCGCCGATTGGTTGGAAGTTGAACTCTGGATATAGTCGGTAATAGAGTGGGGGATTTCATCTACCACCGCGTAGGTAGAGCCGGTGCCGGCAGTCCATTCTATATACCCAAGCACTCCGTCGGAATTCGGCTTGCCCACGAAAATTTGATGGTCGCCGACATAAGCCGAATCACTTATGGCGATATCGTCATAAAAAAAGTCCACTGTGTTGCCGTTATAATTTACCTCCTTGCCGAATATAGCCAGAGCGTGGTTGGTGGTTAGAAGATTCATCGTACCAGACATTGTCTCCAGAAGAGTCGGCCCCCCGGTGCCATTGCCGGAAGTCGGGTCGTTGAAAATTTTTACTTGCCAGGCAGCATCAGTGCCTGTGGCAAAGTCCACATCAAACCGATACCATGTATCTGCGTCTAAAGCTACAACACTTGTAGCATCAGCAGTTTCTGCGGAGTCATAAACGACAACTTGTCCCGAAGAATTTATTCGCAGGGAGCCCTTGTTTGCAGCTGTTGAATCCTCGGTGCCAAAGAACATCTCGTCCCCGCTTGCTGGCTTGGTCGCATAGCGAAAATAAAATGTCGTATATATCCTGCTTTTGTCAAAGCTTGCCTTCGCTCCCGTCGTCGCGAATGCTCCTATTCGCGCGGCACTTACGGCCGTAGTTGTCGGATTGACTTTCAAGGCGGCCCCGCCTGAACGAGATGTGGCAGCCGGGGCGGAAATTGACCCGGCTAAGCTCGAGACCTCTCCGTTTGTGCTTGCGTCGCCGGTGTTGAATCCCACTATATTTACCAATGCCGCTTGGGCGGGATTGGCGGACAAAAATAAAGAGAATATTATTTCCAGTAATAGTATGACCGGTCTGTTGTTAGAATTTACCTTCATTGCTGTTATTTTAGTATATTTTACACTTTTTCATTTTCGGCGCAAATTGCTATAATGAATTCGCAATTAGAATTATTGACGGCAAAAAACTATGACCTTTTTTGACAAAATTAAGCAGAAAATCTGGCACTTCGCTTACAAATATTTTCTGGTGGTTCAGGAGGACCTGCTTAAGCGGGGGATTATCCATCACAACGACAAACGACAGCCCTATCACTTGGGCTGGCTCGCGTCCGACAAAACCCTGGAGGACTTGAAGAAACATCTGCATGCCAAGTGGGGTTTCGGCAATCACTTCGTGGCTTGGACGGACAAAGGCCAGGTGCTCTCCTGGCGCAAGCTCGCCGACTTCGCCGACCAGTATCACTTGCGGGTATTCAAGGATGGCGAAATTCGCGGGCATTACGAATTGACACCAGAAGCTCACCCTCTGGCCCACCTGGAAGGCAAGGGCGAAGTTGATAAGCGGGGGGATTTCTTAAAATTTCTGGGAGATTTCGTTGTTCCGAAGAGAAACCCCATGCGTCTCAAACCGGACCCCAATGCCTACAATCCGGATTCGGAAGTGACGATTAATTCGTAAGCCCAGCCAGTCTTTAATTTTTTCTCACTCCTCGCGCATTCAACGCCTTGTCGTTCAAAAAAATCAAAGACTGGCTGGGCTTACATCCGAATCGAAAAGTACCTTATAAGGGCGTACGCAGGCTGACGAGCCGGAGTCTTAGGCTAAAAATTCAGCAGAATTTTTTACCGGCCCTTAGAAGGTACTTTTCGATTCGGGCATTACCAAGTCCCAGAGCTTGCCGGCGATGTTGTTTGGGCGGCCATTGAGGGGATAATGGTGGAGGTCAATAAAGGGCAGACTGTTACATTCTATAATCCCCGAGTGCTGTTCCTCGCGCCAAGACTTGCCAATGTCTTCCATAATGAAGTCCACGCCGACGAGCGAGTCATCCAGAAATTTTCCCACGCGCTCCAGCATCTCCACATTGTCCGGATGAACTATGTCCGTGACTTCAGTCGTAGTGCCGCCGATGCCGCGGCTGGTTTTTTGAGAGAAGGTAATAACGCGCCCTTTCGGCGGAATATCGTCCATGCTTATTTTCTCCCGTCCCAGCTCTACCAAGGCGTCGGGGTCGATGATTATTTTGTGAAATATCGGGCCTTGCCGCTCCGGCCGTTCGTTTTCTTTCTCCAACAGTTCTCGCACGGTATGTACGCCGTCGCCGGTCACCTCCGGCTGGTCGCGCCGGACTACCCCGACCAGCTTGCCACCCACCAACGTGCCGCGGAAAAGTAAACCTCTTAGTTCTTCTTCCACAACGACGAGCGGCGAGAGTTTCTTGGCTTTTTTGAATCCGTAGATAAGTTTCTCTTTGGTGTCAATATGAATCAGGGTATGCCGGCTTCGCGAGCCCAAGTTTGGCTTGGTAATCACCGGTTTCTGTATGCTATTAAAAATTTCTAAGGCCCTTTTCTGGGTAAAAGCCACGCCACCCCGGGCGACCGGCAAGTCTTCTTGCATGAATTTCTTTTTCATCACACCTTTGTTGTCCATCCATTTGAGAGCGGCGGATTCTTTATAGCCCGGCCGCGGCAGACCGTCAAAAATTATCGTACGCCCCGCCTTGCCCGTGCCAAGACGGGGCAAGTATTCCGCGATGAACGCGTCCCGGATCGGCCCCAGGTGAAATTCACGCACCCGGATGCCGCGTCTCTCGGCTTCTTCCCAGAAGCACCTAGTCCGCCAGGAATCTTTTTCGTCGGGTTTGTCGGTAAAATATCCCAGGCGGAGAGCGGTCATCAGTTTGAAAAAGGGGATGGAAATTTTGCGGGAAATGGCTTCCGCAGTGCTGTGGAAAATCATTTCCATAAAATCAAAAAAGGGCTGGTCTATCCATCCCAAGACCACAGACAAATATGCAATAGAATGTATCTCTTGCGCCGGCTCGCAGTCTTTGCAGTATCGCATATATTCATTATAGCAAAAATAAAAAACTCTTTTTTTAATGCGCCACGGTAAAAGCGATTACTCTCCTCGCTCCCGCCTCCTTCAAAACTTTTTTAGCCTCATGGAGAGTGGCGCCAGTGGTAGTGACATCGTCTATAAGTATTATATTTCTTTTTGTTATTTTTTCTCCATTGCTGACGGCGAAAGAGCCGATAATATTCCGCAATCGCGCTTGGCGGTCTTTGATGTCCGCTTGGTGAGGAGTCTCTTTGGGTTTTAGGAGAACATTTTTTTCCAGAGTAAAATTCGCACTCGCATCATCTATGCTATAGCGTAGATTGTTTTCCACATCCAGTCTGATGAGCTCTTCGCAAATAAGTTCCGCCTGGTTGAAGCCCCGCTGTCTTAGCCGCCTCCGCGAGAGAGGGATGGGCACCAAAAAGGGCTCGCGGAAGTTTTCCATTGTTTTAAGTTCCGAGAGTTCTTCCAAGATGGTCGGATACAAATTCTCGGCGAAGACCCGCGCCAGATTTTTGTGCCTTTTGTATTTAAGCAATTTTATGGACTTGCGGATTGGGGGATGGCGGTAATCGTAAAGCGGAAAGACCCACTCCGCGCTTTCTCGTTCTGTCCGCGGGAAAGCGCCAAGGCACTTTTCGCACAAATCCACTCCGCGCTCTCCGCAGGCCAGGCAGAACTTTGGGAAGATGGTATCCAAGACGGCATTCCAGATGGTATTTAGAGGCTTCATTGTGTTATAATAATAACACATATAATAATGGACAATCCGTTTAAAAAAATATTTTCCAGCATAAGCCACCTCTCCGGCAACTCCGGCGACAACGCTCTCGGCATTGATATCGGTTCTTCCGCCATCAAGGTAGTGGAAATAAAAAAGAAGAAGGGCCGAGCGGTCTTAGAAACTTACGGTTCCATATCCTTGGCCGCCCTCTCCTCTACGGAAGCGGGACAAGTGACCAATCTGCCGGCGGAGAAGATAGTGGCGGCGCTCCAAGAAGTTCTTAAGCAATCCGGAGTTTCCACTTCCGCCGCCGGTTTGGCTATCCCCGTGCAGTCCAGCCTGATTTTCACCTTAGAACTGCCGGCCTCCATCAAGGAGGGAGAAATGGGCGGCATTATCGCCACCGAAGCCCGCAAGTATATACCGGTGCCGATTACCGAAGTTTCTCTGGACTGGTTTATTCTGCCGCAGAAGGAGCTTTCTTTCAAAGAAGCCAATGACCCGGATTTGCCCGCCGGGCCGGAAGAAAAGCTAAGAGTGTTGGTCATCGCCACCCAGAACGAAACGGTTTCCAGATATCGGGCCATCGCCTCGGAGTGCGCTCTCGCTGTCCAATTTTTTGAAATTGAAATCTTCGCCTCAGCGCGCTCCAATTTTGAGCACGAGCTTTCCCTGACTCTGCTCGCGGACTTCGGGGCCTCCCGGACTAAGCTGGCGTTGGTGGAGTTCGGCGTGGTGCAGAGCTATCACACCATTGACCGCGGCGGGGCAGACATATCTTCTTCCATCGCCACAGCTCTCTCCATTAGCTTTAGCGAAGCGGAGAAGATGAAAAAGGAGTTCGGACTTTTAGGCGGCGCGGCCGACAAAAATCTGGCGGAGATAATAAAAACGCACACGGATTACATTTTTGCCGAAATCAATAATGTTCTGCTTAGTTATGAGAAAAAGCACAATCGCGCCCCGAACAAAGTGATATTAACCGGCGGTGGCGCGCTCCTCAAGGGTCTCAAAGAAACAGCCTTGAGCAACTTCCAGGTGGAAGTGGTTATCGGCCAACCCTTCAGCAAGGTCCAAGCGCCGGCCTTTTTGGACAAAGTGCTCTCGGTCACCGGCCCAGAATTCGCTGTCGCCCTGGGCCTTGCCTTGCGCCAACTGCAATAGCAACTCGCAAGAACCGTTCTTACGAGTGTTTATTTAGAGCTCGTGATATAATCATAGAAATGGAATTAAAAAGAGTTCCCGATTCTTTCCATACTGAACTGCTTCATCCAGGCAGAGATGCCGCCTTTTCGGAATTTATGTCATTCATTAAAGTAGAAGACCCAGAGCTAAAAGAAAAATTTATTCAAGTTTTAAGAGAACTTTTTGTTGCCACTCCTCATATGTGGGCACCGGGCTCCTGCTACAGCACACAGGAGTTTGAGAGAATAATAAAAAGAATACAAGCGCAAGGCGCACTTGCGGAAGTAACTTTAACTCCGATGCGCTGGTCTAGCACTCATTTTTTCTTGACCGCTAGATTAAAAGACAGCGAAAAAACTCTAATCGTTGATCCATTTGGGGTGCCCACCGTCTCGGAACATGAATATATGAAGAACATGAGATTAATAACTCCATTTTTTGGTGAAATACAATTAGCCCCTCCCAAGCATCAGAGAATATATTCTGACGCGGAGCCACTCGGAGAGCGTGGGTATCGCACTTTTCATCCCTAGAAACTCGCAAGAACCGTTCTTGCGGTGTTTGCTCTCGTTGTTATATAATCAATACATGCTAAGAGAAGCCGCTTTCGTGCCGGGCGAGTACTACCATATTTATAACCGCGGCATAGATAAGAGAATAATTTTCAAATCCGCTTATGACTATCGGCGTTTTATTATGTTGCTCTATGTGGCTAATTCCGAAAAACCAATCCGATTGGATGATTTGATTAATACTCTTCACAAAAAATACGAAGAAATTCTTAATTTGCCAAAAAGCAACCCCCTTGTGTCTATCGGAGCATGGTGTCTAATGCCGAATCATTTTCACATTATTATCAGAGAGGAAATTGAAAATGGCGTAACTAAATTTATGAGAAAACTAGGCGTGGGGTATTCAATGTATTTTAATATTAAATATCAAAGGACTGGCAGTTTATTTGGCGGAGTGTTTAAATCAAAAAATATTTCAGATGACAGATACCTAAAACATCTTTTTGGATATATATCTTTGAACCCCCTGGATTTGGAATTTCCGGAATGGGAAGGATTAATAGACAAGCAAAACCCAAAAGTTTGGACAGACTTTTTGAAAAAATATCAGTATTCAAGTTATTATGATTACATCGGCGTTAATAGGGTAGAGAAAAATATTTTAAATAAGGAGGCTTTCCCAGAATACTTTTCTTCCACTGAAGAATTTGAAGACTTTGTCGAGAGTTATCTTTCTTTTAATTCTACTCTCTAGCAAAACTCGCAAGAACCGTTCTTGCGAGTGTCGGTTTGAGCAAAGTTATTAACATTGCGCTTCTTTTTAGGCTTCTTTTGTAATATAATAAGCAAAAGAATAATGGAGCAAAACTTCCAAACATCATTTATACCCAAAAAGCCGATGGTGGAGAGCAAGGCGGTCCGGGTCCAACCGGTTGGCTTTCTTTTGATTTTTTCAATTTTTCTGTTTTTCACCATGGTTACCGCCGCGGGCGGGCTTTATTTTTATAAAACAGTGCAGGTCAAGAATGTCGCTCGGATGGAAAATGATCTTTCTTTAGCCCGCAATCGCTTTGAGCCGGATACCATCGTCCGCCTGGAGAAAACGGACAAACGCCTCCGCGCCGCCGAGAAGGTGCTCTTGGGGCACATAGCTGTTAGCCCTATTTTTGAATCCTTGGGCGAACTTACAATGCAGACCGTCCGTTATACCAAATTCGGCTACACTCTGGGTAATGAACAGAACCCGCGGATGGCGGTCAAAATGAGCGGCGTGGCTGTGGGCTACCGGTCGGTTGCCCTGCAATCCGACCTTTTTGCCAAGAACAAATATATTATTGACCCAGTATTCTCCAATTTATCTTTGGACAACAGCGGCAATGTGCTTTTTGACCTGGAATTTTTTGTTGACCCGGCGTTGGTAAATTACGAGCAGTCTCTGCAAATAGAATCAATAGAATCATGAGATTATTCTTCCCTTTAATTTTAATAAGTATCGCCGTCGCCGGATTTTTGACCCTGGTCAAGCCCTTCTACGACGGCATTGCCGCCATCCGGGCGCAGGCGACCGCTTATGACCAGGCACTCACCAACTCCAAAGCCTTGGAGAATGAAAGAGACAA
>Ga0209541_10009777_pt1 | contig 15466 bp, 15 predicted proteins | sample RifCSPlowO2_01_FD_184027 | JGI IMG/M metagenome (GOLD analysis project Ga0209541, IMG submission 184027) | Groundwater microbial communities from Rifle, Colorado - Rifle CSP2_plank lowO2_0.1 (SPAdes) (version 2) | ecosystem: Environmental > Aquatic > Deep subsurface > Groundwater | place...
GGGAAAGCAAAAAGATTTGCTCTGGAGCGTATTGTTTAGTACTCTACTGAATTTCTTGTTTAATATGATTCTTATTCCGTCATGGGGAGGGGAGGGAGCCGCAACTGCGACCGTTATTGCCCAGATCGCACAGCTCCTATTCAATATTTATCTCTTGAAAGCTATTATTCCCTTCAATTTTTTCTCCATGATTGCTAAACCAACATTTATAGCTGGGGGAACAGTAGTATTATATTTTATCCTTTCCTTGATTGCATCTCCCTTGATCGCCGCTTCTTTCGCGATGGTAACTTATGTCGTTTTAATATTTATTGCTGAAGTTATTCAATTGAAAGAAATCCGTCAAATGGTAAAAGTATTAGCTTACGGAGATTATTAACGCTCAACTGGAGCAAGAAACAAATCCTTAAGGCGATGTAATTAATCGTTTTTTTGTAATATTGAAGAGTCCAACAAAAAAATAGAGCAGTAATTTCAACGCCCAGAAAAAACGACCGAGGCAAAAAAGGAACAAGTGATAGGCATTAAAGAAATATAAACAGAATCGATCGTAGTATGAAGGGAATGATTTTTGAATAAGATTATTTATAACGCGATAGGAAGAGTAGGCATAATATGGGGTTTTAAAAAAATGCATCACTTTATGAACAAACATTTTTTGATCCCCAAAAACGCTAAAATTTATTACCGTGCGTTCCGGTTTAAAATCATCACCATGGCATCTTTTATGCCATAGGAGTTTGGGGGTGCTCACAAAGGGGCCCTTTAAGAGCATTTCAAGTAAAAAAAAAGTATCAGCAGAACTAAATTGGGGTGGAATTCCGCTAAATTGTTTGAAACCCTCCCAGTCGAGCAAGTATTTTTTTTTATATAGTCCATACACATAATTACATTTTCCGCCTCTATCTAAGAGAAACCTCTTAAAGCGGTAGTACTTGCTAAGATTTTCATGCTCCGAAAACAGGGGGGGGTTATACTTAAGCATTTCGCCCGAAAACGTGATATTGTCATGCGCGCAAAAACTTACGACCGCTTGATTGTTTTTGATATGCAAATCAAGTAAATCATCGACAAAATCAGACTCCCATATATCGTCGTCCGCAGCCCACATAAAATAATTGCCTCTTGACGCATCGACTAAGAATTTAAAACTGGCTGCGCCGATATTTTTATTTTGACGGAAATAACGGATTCTTGGATCACGAGCTACATATTCCTCGCAGATTTTTTTGGTTTCATCTGTGGATGCGTTATCGGAGATAATTAGTTCAAAATTTTTATACGTTTGAGCGAGTAGGGAGTCCAAAGCTTGCCGGATAGTTTTTGAGCCGTTATAAGTGGGGAGTCCGATGGATACCATTGTATCTATCATATTCTATAAAGATCTAAATCGGTTAGGTTTGCAAAGATCATAAAAAATGATTTAACGGTATTTTGGTCTTTATGATTTTTTGATGACGGCATCTTGAACAAGGAGAAGCAGGGTGTAAAATTTCTCGCTAGTTTAGAAAAATTTCTAAGAATAACAAGTTTCACACCTTCGTCCCGACTAATGCTTTAGCGCAAACGCACTCTCTTTCCTCCGGCATTTTTTTAATCATCTCCCAGATCAGTTCTTTCATCTGGTTTAAATTTTTATTAAAAATTTTTATCATTGCCGTCGCATTCACTGGTTTGATATTTCTTTGTCCAATTAAACCCGCATCATAGTCAGTAATGAGAGAAATATTGACGTAACACATTTCTAATTCGCGTGCCAAAACCACTTCCGGATACTGCGTCATATTTATTACTTCAAATCCGGATTTTTGGTACCAGTATGATTCGGCGCGTGTGGTAAAGCGGGGACCATCAATCACCACCACGGTACCCTTTTTATGATGAGAAATAATGAGCTTTTTACAGCAGGAAATAGCCAATTCGCGCAATTGCGAACAATATGGTTCGGCACAGCTGATATGTACGACTTTCGGCCCGGGATAAAAAGTTTCATCACGATGCTTGGTTTGATCTATGTATTGATCACAAATGACAAAATCTCCTGGCTTGATATACGACTGAAGACCGCCGGCTGCGGATGGTGCAATAATTCTCGAAATGCCTAACTGTTTGAAAGCCCAAAGATTTGCGCGGTAAGGAATATTGTGCGGGGCCAGATGGTGTCTCTTGCCATGGCGCGGCAAAAAGGCAACCTTGCGACCAACCACTTCACCGATTACAATTTTATCCGATGGATATCCGTAAGGCGTGTTCATTTCAATTTCCTTGGCTCCTTTATCAAAAAAGGAATAGAAACCCGATCCGCCAAAAATGCCGATTTCGGCTTTGGCTAATCTTGAATTCACTTTTGTTTTTGACATACTAATTAACGGTCGTACTTAGTTAAGATATTAACTTTGTACCTATTTATTTTTTTCTCTCCGTGCAGAAAATTCAAACTCAGCAGAAGAACCACACCAATAATATTTCCACCTATTTGTTCCACAATTTCGCAAGTTGCGGAGATCGTACCGCCAGTAGCCAGCACGTCATCTACAATTAAAACGCGTGCTCCGGGTTTAATGGCGTCATCGTGCATTTCAATGGTGTTTGATCCGTATTCCAGCGCGTAGTCGCGTCTTACTGTTTTTCTTGGCAATTTACCTTTCTTACGAATTAAAGCCAAACCAGCCCTTAATTTATACGCTACAGCTGCAGCTAAAATAAAACCGCGTGCGTCAATACCCACTACCACATCAATATTTTCATTAGCAAAAGGTAAAACCAATTCATCAATTGCTTGTCTAAAAGCGTTTTTATCCTGCAAAAGCGGTGTAATATCTTTGAAATTAATACCCGGCTTAGGCCAATTAGCAATCTCAAGAATATAATTTTTTAAATCTATTTTTAAATTTGTTTTTACTGATTTTGACATATCACGAAATGGTCTATTCTTATCATTTAATTCGCTTCAAATATCCGTTAGGAGAGCCCAAAAGTATAAGTTTTGATTCAATGATTCTATCGATTTTAAATTGACGGTTATCTTTTAAAAATTCCCATACTGCTGTTTTTGGATTATTTCCTTTTCCCCAAGGACGAGTGGAAGGACTTATTGGTAAATCTTCGATGCCGGTATCTTCAACGATACAGTAACTTCCGACACTAACCATCGGGGTATAGACTTTAAGTTCAGCCAAGACATGATCGTGGGTATGGTCACTATCCAAACAAACAAGTACTTTCTCCTTATTTTTTGTAAGCTTAATTACTTTTTCTACTATTTTTTTATCTATGCTCGATCCTTCAAACATGGATATTTTTTTATTCAAAGGATGAGAAAGAATGACTTTTTTATTATGAGGACGAATATTAATATCTATTCCGACGACATGCCCCTTTTTTATTTTACCACACGCCTCTAAAATGGTGAGCATTGAAGCCATAAAAACAAGAGAGCCACCATGGGCTATTCCTGTCTCAATGATAAGATCGGGCTTAACCTCCCAGATGATCTCTTGTAGAGCCTGAAGATCTTGTGGAATTTGAATAACAGGAATTCCTAGCCAAGAGAAATTATATACATATTTGGCCTTAACAATCTCTTTAAGAAATTTCTTACCGGATTCTTGAAGAGGTTTATTGTTTGGATATGATTTTATTCTCTCTAATACTTCTTTTTGGAACTGTTCTATGGGATTTTTTTTCATATATATTTATATATTTCTTATCATTATACTACTCCAGAAAGCAAGCTCTTTGTCCTTTGGGAAAAAAGAATTATATTGATGCACCGAACTTTTTGTTTTTGACTGCCAGTTGGACGATTTGGCCAATTTTTTTATTTTTTTTATGGCGTTTTTCTTATCTTGATCATTTTTTGCATTACAATAAGAAATAAACTCTTTTCCATGATCGCCAAGGGATTCCAAAAATACATCTTTGGGCGACAGATTTCCATCTTTTTTATTGATTTTCCATTTTTTGATAGTTTTTGGTAAAGCAAGTACTTCATTAAAAATTTTATCCCATTCACTCTCCATCTTTTCCAAAGAAAATGTATTTCTGGCATATTCCTTCGCATTCTTGGATAGAGATTTTTTTAACTCATGATGGTGATATAAATTCTGTAATGCTCTCACATATTCTTCTTTGTTTTTTGCCACAATTCCTGTTATTCCGTCTTTAACCATGTAATTTTCCATCGGATTTGCCAATACCACCGGAACAACTCCAGCCGCCATGCATTCTTGTAGAACCTGATCACAGGTCCCATAATGATGCTTGGCCAGGGGGTAACCAAAAATATCAAATGTGGACAAGTGTCCCCATTTTTCTTTTTCCGGCACAAATCCAGTGAAATGAAATTTTTTCCCAATACCACGGCGTGCCGCCTCCTGCTCCATTTGTTTTCCATTGGGGCCGCCAACAATAATAAATTTGACTTGGGGGATATCAACCCGATCACAGATATCTAAAAAATTAGGGTGCATTTTCGCATAATCAACATTACCGATGTATCCAATATTGAATCCGGAATGTTTTTTGAGTCGAATCGATTTAACACGTTCCAGTCCTCCAGTGGACCACACGTCACGCAAACATTTTTTACGTTCGTCCGGAAGATCTTGCACCTCCTTAACATTGTAACTGAGGGGAGTGGTAAAAACAAATAAATCTGGGTACTTAAGAATTTTCTCCGTGAAGTTATTGGGCGGAGGAGAGCCAAAGATATGACTCCAGAGAATCACTCGGCTTGCAGGCAGACACTCACGCACTAAAAAATCGTAAAGTAGGGGATGATTCCACCAATGGACAAGCACGACGTCGGAATCGGCTATCAAACTTAGTATTTCAGTTTTTTTCTTGGACATATTGTCAATAAGAGGGAACCCGGTATTTTTGGCGACTTCAGCGGCATTTTGATTGGCGTAATCAAGACAAACGGCGCGGTGGGTGAAATGAAGGCTGTCCTTAACTTTTGTGAGATAATTCAAAACCACGGTGCCGACGCCGGCGCCAAAATGGGGAGTAATATGAAGGATTTTTTTTGTTAAATTTTTTTGCATTGATCACTTAAAAGGATATAATTTTCCCCTCATAACCTAGTTCTAATAGAGTGCTCTTAATTTGTTTGATATAGGCAATGGCACTGATGATTAAGACTGAATTGGAAGGGGCTTTTTTTAATACGGATTTATCCATAATTTTTTTACCATCCACTGAGATTTTTTTTTGTTTGTAAGGGTTGGCATCAATCAGACCAATGATGTTGCAATTTTTCAACCCGGCGGACTCATATAGATATAAAAATTCTTGGCCTATTCCCCAAATATAGATTGGTTTTTTGGATACAACCCAGTCATGAATAATTTTCTTTTTTTTATTGAGTCCACTAAAACCGTTGGTGATATATTTTTCAATTTCTTTTTTTAACTTGAAACAATCTTGAGTGACATTTAATCGACTTTTCTCACCACTCAGACGAAAAATGACGTTTAAATTCGGCATTGCTAATTCTTTGCTCAATATAAGATTTTCATTTTTACTAAAATCTAATAATTCAAAACCTTCCATGGCCGCCAGTAGCTTTAAATGTTCAGTATCAAAATGTTGTAGGTGATCCCTCATCAGGAACCAATAAAAATCAAAAGAACACGTCTTGCCATACCTGAATGCATCAGGAACTCCCAAGTAAAGGATGCCGCCCTCCACTAAAACTCTTTTTGCTTCCCTAAAAGCTTTTCGAGGATCCACCAAGTGCTCAACAACTTGATTGATGATCAATACATCAAATGAATGATCTTCAAAAGGGATGGATTCTGCGCTGCCGAGTTTGACACGATATTTACCTTTCTGGTTTACATGGTTTACAAAATTTTTGATTAAATCAATGCCCGTAAGATGGTTCAATCCTTTTTCGTGCAAGTAATCTAAAAATCCACCCATGGCACAACCCACATCTAACGCTTTGAAGTCATTCTTAATATGAGGAGAAATAAAATTAAATAATTGATTGTATCGTTCAAGGGCAACATGACCCGCCCCTCCCGGCATATTGCCGGTTTTATAGCTGGCGCTTATGTTGATCGGTGCATATTCTTTATTATAATATTTTTTAAGACCTTTGATTTCTTCCGGCGATAATCCATTGTAAATATGGCCGCATTTTTTGCATACCTCTATTTTTAGAGAGGAGTAGAGGATAGAATGGTCCAAATTACCACAATCAAGATCCAATAGTCGGAGAGCTTGATCCGATTTACAGATTGGACAATGAACCTGTTTTTTCCCCATGAATTTTTTCAAGCTTAGACAACAGCTCTTCCGCATAAGGGTCAATATTATCAGGAAGTCCGTGTGACATTTGACCACATTTACCACAGAAAGGATGTCCTTTCCTCTCCTTTCTTAAAAACATTTTTTGATAATTAAGGAGTTTTTCTCCATTCCATATATCCTTAACGCTTTCTTTATTTACGTCTCCAATGATGAGTTTTTTAGACCAATCAAGAAAACAGGCACTTACTAAACCGTCAGAGTTGATTGAAAAAGAATAGAAAACATACGGGCAAACCATGATTTCTTTTATTTCTTGTCCATATAAGCCAACCTCTTGATTAACCTTAACACCCTTTAATTCAAATTCTGGCCAACAGGACATAGTGTGTTCAATATACACGCCATCAGCTATATCGCCGAATATCTCGTAAAATTTATTTTTGTCATCTTCCGATATCGTGTCACCGCAGATTTTAATCATTATTTCACAGCTCTTTTTATTTTCGTATAAGTGACGAATATTCTCAACAAGTTTGTCAAAATTAATATTGTAATCAGAAAAGTCAAAATATTGTTTTTCGTTAACACCTTCTATTGAGATATTGATACGATCAAGCCCCGCTTCAATGATTTCAAGGTTTCTTTTTGGATTAAGGAGGGATGCGTTGGTTGTTGTATCAATTTTTTCCGCGCATTTTTTCTCCTTGGCATACTTTACCATCTCAGCGAATCGCGGATTTAATAATGGCTCACCATCTTTATAAAGTCTTAAAACCTTGATGGGTTTTTCAAATTCGCATATGTCATTTATGATTTTTTTGTAAAGTTCAAAGTCCATGGTTTTGCGTGGTCGGCCGACTCTTTTCATCAACTCAAGATCGCTGGAGGGACAAAACTTGCATCTAAAATTACACAAATCGCTAGGATCAACAAAAATAACGAATGGAACATTAAGCGGTATGACTGTCTCTAGCCTTGTTCTGTTTTCAGAAGTGATTCTTGGTTTAATTTTAGCTTTCATATAGATTTTGTTGAGTTAACTTAATAATAAATCAAAATAGGATTTTAAGCCTTCTTGCCAAGCAGGCAATTCTATCCCTAATTCCTTAGCCTTTGTATTATTTAGGGCACTAAATTTAGGCCTTTTTATTTTTCCATCCGTACCGCCCCTATCAACGGGTTTCAACTCCTTATTTATTTTATTTAATCTGAATATCTCTTTCGCGAATTCATACCAACTGCAGTAACCTTCATTGACAAGATGATATGTTCCGGGATAAGCCTTACTCTTTAATAATTTTAGGGTGGCCTTACTTAAATCTCCGGCATAAGTAGGAGTAACAATTTGCTCCACGCTTATTTCAATTGTCTCTTTGTTTTGCGCCTCCTTAATTATATTTAAGACAAAATTTCCTCCCTTTTCCGGGCTTCCTGTTTTTCCTCCATAAACACCGCAAGTTCTGACAACGAATGTTTTTTCAGGATAGACATTCAATGCCGCATATTCACCCGCCAGCTTTGAAAGGCCATATATTTGAAGAGGGTTAGGTATGTCATCTTCATTATAAGGCATTCCCTTTTCGCCGTCAAAAACATAATCTGTGCTATAAGTGACGAAAATGATATTTTCTTCTTGACACGCCTTAGCTAAATTTTGAACAGCTAAAAAATTAACTTTCATTGCTTCTAAAGGATTTTCCTCGCACCTTGGAACAACATGATAGGCTGAGGTATTAATTAATATGTCCGGCTCAATCTCTTCAATTCTTTCTTTCGCTTGTAGTTTATTCGTTGCGTCCATTTCTTCTCTGCCATAATGAAAAATTTCAAAATCATATAAATTTGCGTTTTTAATAATTTCACTGCCCAATTGACCACTTCTACCAATCAATAGAATTTTTTTCATATTTACAAGTGTTATTTTTACTAAGTCTAATAAAATAAAAAAAGAGATTACGCGATATATCCCTATCTACATCTGATTCTCTCACGTATTTTACATCTAAATTTTTGTATTTCGGTCTGATTTTCTAATAGGCAATCTATTTAATTAACGGCCAATTCTTGTCTTTTTCAGATAAAATTGGATTTTTTATTGGCCATGCAATATTAAAATACGGATCATTCCAACGAATGCCCAAAGAATGCGCTGGCGAATAGAATTCTGACATAAAATATTGCATTTCGCAATTATCAGCCAAGGTTTGAAAACCATGGGCGAATCCCTTGGGCACAAAAAACATTTTTTTATTTTCTTCGGATAATTCCACGGCCAACCATTTGCCGTAAGTTAATGAATTTTCCCTTAAATCAATAGCCACATCATACACCGCTCCTCTTAAACATTGAATAATTTTATCCTCGGTCTTAGGAAACTTTTGGAAATGCATTCCCCGGACAGTGCCTTTTTTCTTTGTTAATGAATGATTGGCCTGCACAATATTAAATTCTATTCCTGTTTTTGCAAATTCTTCCTTGCAAAAAATTCTTACCAAATGACCTCTCTCGTCCAATTTGGGCTCCAGTTCAATAATATATAAACCTTCAAATTTTGTAGAGTGGAAAATCATAAATTAAATAATTTTACTCGGAACTAGATTCATAATTTTCTATTGACGAGCAAGAAACCTCATAGGGATAGGGTTCCTTCGTAGCATCATGCGTAATATAGCTAAAATATAAAGTGCCGCTAATTTCCATCTTGGCATATTCTCGTTTTCCTTCCGCTCCCGGGGTAGGTACGGGGAAAAGTCTTATTTTTGTGTCTTCTGGGAAAGGTTTATATTTATTAATTATCCGAATAATACGAGCCAAATGGGGAGCATGAGCAATAAGAGCTAATTCTTTTCCTTCTCGGAATTCATCAGGTAATTTAAATGTCTTTATTTGATCAATTGTATTTATTATATCATCCTCAATTATTTTCACTTTTTCATCAGGAATAATTACTCCCTTTTGAGTTAAGGCCTTAGCGACCCCCTTATTTTCTAAGGGTGCTCCATTATAGATTATATAGGGACCGTGTCTAGAAATTGATTTTTTAATTTTATCTTTTGTCTGATCAATTTTAGACAAAGGAGCCCTAAAATTCTGACCGCTGACCTTTTCCGCAATTTTTCTTGTTAATCGCACTGCGTGATCCAAGCGCGTTCTATCCATCCAGTCTGCCCAAGGAAAATCTTTATATCGATCATCCTTTTTGGGTTCAAAATAGGTGCCTGATCCGGAAAAAACCCAAATAGCGCCGATATTTTTGGCAATTTCATCCGGTAGCTCAAACTTCTTCTTATCTCGTTCAGCAGTTTCTTCTAATGAATCTATCTCTTTTATTAATGAAGCAATAAAAGGTTTAATTTCTGATTCTGAGATAATTTTCAAATTTTCATTCCTTCTTATTGCGTAATCATAAAAATCGCTAATTCGAGAATCTTCGCTTGGTTCTCTCGGCTCACTGATTATTTCGTTTTTTGATTCTATGCCCATAAATTTATTTTAAATAATTTTTATCTCCGGGATTGGAATAATAAACTTTCCGTCTGCCTCCCGAAACGCCTTTAATTCTTTCATGGCTATTACCTCCTCGTAGATATTCCAGCATAAAATTAAAAGGTAATCCGGCTTTTCTTGATAAATTTTCTCTAGCGGACAAACAAACAAATGAGTTCCTGGCGTGTACAATCCTTGTTTTGCCTTTGATTTATCAACAATGAAACCAAGATAATCTTTTATGTCAAAGTAATTTAATAATATATTCCCTTTTGCTGGAGCACTGTAGGCAGCTATTTTTTTGCCTTCGTTTCTCAGTCTTTTTAATAAGTTAACAAGGTCAATTTTTAATCTATTGGTATTTATATTAATTTTTTGATAGGTTTCTATTTTGTCAAAACCATCTTTAATTTCTTGATTGATTATATTTTTTAAATTCTCACTGACTGGAAAAATATTGGAGTGGGAAATAAATATTCTCAAAGAACCGCCCTGCACTGGTATAATTTCCGCATCGTAAATTTCTAAGTTTACAGTTTTAAATAAATTTATTAAGGCTATTAATGAGTAGTAAAAAACATGCTCGTGATATATGGTATCAAATTTGTTTTCCATGAGCCCTCTCACATATGGAAACTCAAACACCGCTGTTCCATGGGGATTCGATACTACTTTTACGCCTCTGACAAAATCAATAATTTCAGGAACATGGGCCAATATATTTGCCCCATACACAAGATCCGCTCCAACGCTATTTTCGTTGTGTAATTTCTTCGCGAACGCGTAGTTGAAAAATTCTGGGATTGTCGGCAATCCGCGCTGGTTGGCAACATCGGCGATATTTTTTGCAGGATCAACTCCTAAAATTTTTATACCAAGCGCCTTGAAGTACTGAAGCTGAGCCCCATCATTACTGGCAATTTCCAATACCAAGCTTTGTGTTGTCAGCCCGAGACGGTTGGCAAGATACTCAGCGGTACGTTTGCAGTGTTCCAGGAACGATGTGGAGGTTGAAGAAAAGTAGATGTAATCAGTAAACAGAGCTTCGGGTGGAGCGGTTTCTGTTAGTTGGACTAAATAGCAGGTTGGACAAAATGCCACTACGAGGTCGTATTTTTTTTCATGTGAAATGTCCTCTTTTTTGAGGAACGAATTTACGAGCGGCATCTTTCCCAAATCAAAAAAATTGATCACAGTGGCGCCGCATGACCGACAGCTTATTGACTTAGACTTGTTAGGTATCCAAATGTTGTTCATACTCAGTGATTTGTTGAAGCGTGATTTTTGACATATCCTTATTTTGAGATAATGTTTTATACCACGCAACGCACTTTTCTAAAGCATTGCTGATATCCCAGCGGGAGAACCAACCAAGCTTCGCCCTCGCTTTTGAGCAGTCTAGCGCGAGATAGGGAGCTTCGTGTGGATGGTTATTCGGGTCAATCTGCCAAGAGCCGTTCTCTCCCCAAAGGCCGATTATGCGTTCCACCACCCAACGTACCGTTTTTTGGTCTTTGTTATTGGATCCAAAATTCCACCCACCAGAAAATGCGCGGCCATTCTTATATAAACGTTGGGCAAGCAATAAGTATCCGTAGAGCGGCTCTAGTACGTGTTGCCATGGACGGATGGCGTCAGGGTAACGAATTATAACAGGTTTATTTGCCGCGAAGGCGCGAATACAATCAGGAATCAGTCGATCATCTGCCCAATCTCCTCCGCCGATTACATTGCCAGCCCTTCCTGATGCGAGCGAGCACTTGTGTTGGGGTGATATTTCTATGGGATTAAAATATGATTTGATGTATGCTTGCGTGACAAGCTCCGCGCATCCTTTGCTGGAGCTATAGGGGTCATGTCCGCCCATAGGATCATTTTCCACATAGCTCTTCTTTCGGTTTCCATTTTCATAACATTTATCACTCGTAATATTCACGACCGCGCGTACGGATGGAGTGGTGCGGCATGCTTCTAGTATATGTACAGTTCCCATTACGTTTGTTTCATATGTTTCCACGGGTTCTCGGTACGAATGCTTGACGAGCGTTTGGGCTGCCATATGGAATACAATTTCTGGCCGGTGTTGTTTAAAGATGTTTCCTATCATTTCGCGATTTCGTATATCTCCTAAAACAGAAATTATCTTTTTATTTAATTTCACTGCTTCAAAAAAATTAGGAGTCGTAGAAGGAGGCAGTGCATATCCAACGATTTCAGCGCCGAGCGCATGGAGCCAAAACGCAAGCCACCCCCCCTTGAACCCCGTATGTCCGGTAATGAGCACTCGTTTGCCGCGGTAGAACGTTTGTAATTCCGATAGGCGTCCCATAGTACATTTACCAAACCTTCCATTCTGCTTTTCCTTCATTCCAAAGCTTATTTAAGTATTCCATATCTCGAAATGTATCCATGCACGCCCAGAATCCTTTATGTTTATAAACCTTTATTTGCCCTTCTTGGGAAAGTTTCTCAAGTGTTCCATACTCTAAATCGCATCCATCATCATTGGTAAGATAATCGAAGATTGCCCTATTGAATACAAAAAATCCACCATTTACAAAAGAGCCAGACTTAGGTTTCTCGGTAAAACTTGTGATATCGTTTTCTCGTATTGATAATTCTCCGAATTGCGATGCGACAGTGGCCCCGGTCATCGTTGCTATTTTCCCATGGCTGTGATGGAATGCCAAAAGCGCGGGGATATCAACGTTTCCTACCCCATCACCATAGGTCACCATTAGCACATCCTCGTCTATATACCGCTCTATCTGTTTCAAACGCGAACCCTTGAAGGCGTGCTGGCCAGTATCAGCTAACGTAATCCGCCAGCCGACTTCGCCGTGGTTTTGATGGACGATGCGATTTTCCGGCCTGCCCAGTTCGATAGTTACATCATTATTCATCAACTCATAATTCTGGAAGTATTCCTTGACCATGTCTCCTTTATAGCCCAATGCCAATATGAAATCCTTAAAACCGTAATGGGCATAGATTTTCATGATATGCCACAAGATAGGCCTGTTGCCGATAGGCACCATTGGTTTTGGTCGAAATTCTGTTTCTTCTTTAAGGCGGGTTCCTAATCCGCCGCACAGTATTACCGTTTTCATAATGGCGTTTGAGTAATAATAAAGAGGATGGAATTATGTGTGGTCAGAAATAAGAACTCATAGAGATCTTTGCTGTGAGTTTGTGTTTTGAGAGTATCAGAAAATGCAGGCCATTGTCAAGATTTTTTTCTTGTCCTCGATCAGTTATAGCAGAGGGGTGTGTTATTAGGGGACGTCCATCGCGTAGAGATTCTTTTAAGTATAGAAATACCTCTAAATGAATTTTACATTGATCTGCTGTATAATGAATTATTGCAGAAGGGGGAAAGGATTGTTGTGTATTCTCGAAATATCTTTACGGCTTGGGTATCTCCACAGATACCTAGTTTTTGTCAATAAAATCGATTGTACTTTTGCGCAATAAATGATAAAATATATTTATTGCTAAGCGAAAAATCTTTTCTTTTGTATGCAAAATCTTGGGAAAATTTTTGTTACTGGTGCTCCCGGATGGCTCGGAAATCGTCTCGTCAATGGGCTTGTGCAAGGACTTGATGATTTTCTTCAATTGCCACGAGCAGAAAAGGTTCGTTGTTTGCTATTGTCGGGCTTGGATACTATTTATCTCAAGACATTACCGAACGTCGAAATTGTTGAAGGAGATGTAACGCAGAAGGGAACGTTGGCAGGCATTACAAATGGTTGTGACGTGGTGATACACTGTGCCGGCATTATCCATCCGAAGCGTGTAGGTGATTTCTACCATATAAACACTGAGGGTACGCGCAATATTCTTACAGAAGCGATCGCAAGCGGGACCAAACGCTTTATTTTTGTGAGTTCCAATTCTCCCTGCGGCACTAATCGGTCTCATGACCGGCTCTTTACTGAAGAGAGCCCCTATCGTCCCTACAAAAATTACGGCCAGAGCAAAATGCTTGCCGAAGAAATTGTAAAAAAAGCACAAGCAGAGGGAAAGATTGAGACCGTGATTATTCGTCCATGCTGGTTTTATGGGCCCGGACAACCACCGCGTCAGTCTGAGCTATTCAGGATGATTAAAAAAGGGAAGCCGCCGCTCTTTGGTGATGGACGTAATCTGCGGAGCATGAGCTATGTTGATAATGTGGTTCAGGGACTTATTTTGGCGGCAACTGTTGAACACGCACGCGGGCAAACCTATTGGATTGCAGATGAGCGACCGTATGAGACAGTAGAAATCTATAAAACCATCGCTGAGCTTTTAGGGGTGCGCGATTTGAAGTTTTTAAATATCCCTGGGTTTATGTGCAAGCTTTTTGAGTGGGCCGATGATACCCTTCAAGCAGTTGATAAATATAACACGAAAATCCATGTGGCAGGGGAGATGAATAAAAACATTGCCTGTTCAATAGAGAAAGCAAAACGCGAGCTTGGGTATCAGCCTCATATCACCCTTCGCGAAGGAATGAAACGCTCAATTGAATGGTGCCGCGCAAATGGTCAAGAAGCATAAACTGTGGGTATTATATGATTTTGGTAACTGGGGGAAGCGGATTTATCGGAAGCGTGCTTGTGCGCACGCTTTTTGAGCGCGGCGAACAAGTTCGCGTTTTTGACATTATTGATTTTAAAGACCGTGCGTCCGGAATTGAATTTGTGCGCGGAGATATTCGAAAACAAGAAGATATCGTTCGCGCGCTTGACGGAGTTGGCACGGTCTATCATAATGCGGCGTTGGTTCCTCTTGCAAAAGCTGGCCAATTTTTTTGGGATGTGAATGTCACTGGAACCGCGCTTTTGCTTGACCAATGCAGAAAACACAACATCAAGCGTTTTGTTCATGTTTCATCAAGCGCTGTTTTTGGCATACCGCAATGCCCCATTACGGATAAAAGCCCATTGCGGCCTGTTGAAATTTACGGAAAGGCGAAGCTGGCGGGGGAAAATTTAGTGAAAAAGTACATCGCGGATGGTTATACCGCGACTATTATCAGGCCGCGAACAGTGTTGGGCAATTTTCGCTTGGGAGTTTTTCATATCTTATTTGAGTGGATTTCCGAGAATAAAAACATTTATATTATTGGAAAGGGAAATAATTTATTTCAGTTTGTTCATGTGGATGATTTAGTTGATGCGATGATTAAATCAGCACAGTGGGGAAAATCGGGTATCTTTAATATCGGCACGGATCGTTTTACGACATTGCGGGAAGATCTCGCGTCATTTATTAAAGAGGTAGGTTCCATCTCGCGCGTACGATCTCTTCCTGAGACGATTGCCATCAGTACGCTTTCCGTACTGGACTGGCTATGGCTCTCGCCTTTGGCACCATGGCACTACCTTACTTATCGTAAGCCATTCTATTTTGATGTGTCATATGAGAAGGAAGTTCTTAAATGGGAACCGCGATATTCTAACATTGAGGCGTTCGTTGCCGCTTATCGTTGGTATATAGAAAATAAAGATAGGCTCAATGAGGAAGTTGAGCAAGATACTTCCACTCATCATACTCCGCCAAAACAGAGAATTTTGAAACTACTCAAATGGCTTTCATAAATCGTGTAAAAATCTATTTTGGATTGATGCGTTATCAACAATGGATTAAGAACTGTTTTGTATTTGCCGCATTAATTTTTTCAAGAAAATTTCTCAATTTGTGGGCAATCGAACAATCGTTCATTGCGTTT
>Ga0209541_10009778_pt1 | contig 15464 bp, 14 predicted proteins | sample RifCSPlowO2_01_FD_184027 | JGI IMG/M metagenome (GOLD analysis project Ga0209541, IMG submission 184027) | Groundwater microbial communities from Rifle, Colorado - Rifle CSP2_plank lowO2_0.1 (SPAdes) (version 2) | ecosystem: Environmental > Aquatic > Deep subsurface > Groundwater | place...
TGGCCAAAACCTCGTCGGGGGTAAGACCCTGAACATAAAAATTTTCCCAAGTCCGGATACTCTTTGGCTTCTCTCCGAACATATCAATGACAGAAACCCTGAAGCCTTTTTGGCGTAAGACAGCGGCAGTATAAGCCAAAGTGATCGGCCAATAGGGAATGCCGCTGGAGGTAATATCGTTTTTTTGGGAGACGATGTTGGGGTTAATTAGGACGATGCTAGGAAGTTTCATTTGCGTACCAAGATTGTGCCCTGAAAGGGCTGGTTTTCGTAAACCTGGTCAGAAGAAATGGTAAAAGTGGATAACACTCTGTAATTTTGAGTCAGGAATTCATCTTGGATATCCTGGGGAGAATATACAGCCTCGTGCCAGAGGCCGAGGGCGAAGTCGGCATCCGACTCTTTGTAGTTGGTCATGACTATATAGTCAATTTTGTCTTGGTAACCAGCTAACATTTTAGGGGACAGGGGGAACCACATGGTTGTCAGACCTTCGTACCATGCCGCCCAGGCGTCTAAATTGGTGATGATAAGTTTGTCTTTGGGAATATTTCTGGCCATAATACTTGAAATAACTCTATAAACCGGTGGTCGGGATGTGTTGAATTGTTTAGCACGAAATCTGGCATCCAAGGTGTAATAACCGAGAGTGGGAACTGAAACAACGAGGAAGATGGTAATAACAGAGACAGCTCGGAGTTTAATTTTGGAAATAAGTTCGGATAATCCCATAGCTGAAGAAATTATGACCAAGGGAAGTATGGGATGAACATACCTAGCATTAGGAAGTGTGGCCGAGGTGGCTAAGATAAAGAAAACCAAGGCAAAAATCGTTAGGAGATGATGAAAGACTTGTCCCCTTCGAGAATGTTTTAAACCAAGAGAAATTAAAAACAATCCCAGAACCATCGGGTGGACAATCCGGGCTGGGTCTTTGATAAAGTTATAAACGTTGTAAAATGTCTTGGAACCAAACTGCGAGAGTGAGAGCTGAGTATAAGGCAGCCCTCTTATATACAGACCTGGTGAATTTCGAGGCGAAATTAAAAATGATCCAAGAATTTTAACAGGAGAAGCTGATGAATAAGGCTTCTTAAAAGCAAGCGGGGTAAGGATCAACATTAATCCGATGGTTGTTAACACTAACGCAGATCTTACGAGCTTGTTTGACATTATGAAAACGACTAGTAATACTGCTGCTGAAAAAATCGGAGTTTGCTGGCGGGTCAGAAAAAGAAGAGTGAGGGGAATTACAATCAACACTTTTAACTTGCCTCTCATGGTGAGAAAGATAAATTCAAAAATTAATATGAGCAAGATAAACAATATTTCACTCGATCCGTTAACAGCATATTGAATTAAATATGGATTTAGGACAAAAAAACCAAGAGCAATAATTGCACAGAGACGCGAGTGAAGCCTCTGTGCGATGAGATAAACCAGGATAGAACTCAATACAAATAAGAAGGACCCGGCTATGGCAATAGTAAGGTCGGTTTGAGGGAGAAACCTAAAAAAAACAGAGAGGATAATTGAAGTTAACGGGGGTGAACCGGCTGGCCAAACGTTGCGAGACAAATAATTTGAAAGAAGATTAACATCGAAAAAACTGTGGTGGACGGACAAACCCTGTCCGGAGAGAAAAGACCTAGCGGCATCGGCGAATTTGGCTGAATCGGAAAAGGTAAGGTACATATGTTACACTTCTTGACTGAAAGTATAGCACTATGTCGAGGCTGCAATTGGGCGTGTTAACAATAATAGTTTTTGTGGGGTTGATGACGAGAATTGATCGGATGAAGGATCCTGGTCATCCGGGAGATGTGACAAATATGAAAAAGCAAATGGAGCTTATTTATCGTTGGGGATACTATCGGAGTTACGATATGCCGGCCGGACTGGGGTTTTACCCTCCTTTATTTAACATTAATCATGTTGTCCTTGGACAAATAAACGCCAAGCTGATGTCTGGAGATTTTTCGTCTACCAATTTGCCAATGCACTTACTTATGAAATCGCCGGCGGTAGTATCAGATATGTTTATTGGATTTGTTATTATGATAATTGCCTGGAAATATGGTTCACCCGGAAAGGCAATAGTGGCCTCAGGCTTGTATTTCTTGAATCCGGCTGTGATTTACAACAACGTTACGATGGGGATGATTGGAGATCCAATTTACACACTGTTTCTTATTTTGAGCATTTTTTTTGCTATGGAGAAAAAACTAATCATGTCCTATCTATTCATCACGCTGTCTTTTCTAACTAAGCCACAGGGGTTGTTTGTGGCCCCTTTAATTTTTTTAAGCGGATGGGCAAACCGAAAAAGAGAGCAAGTCAGCGAGGCGGTACTGGTTTGTTTATCGGTAACGTTGTTAGTAGTGACTCCTTTTATTCTAAAGGGGACTTTTGATCAATTGGCATACCGGATGTTACATATGGTGGGATTGTTTTCTTATACGTCAAATTACGCCGATAACTTATGGTGGATTTTTTCTTCGTTTGATTCAAAGGCAATCGTTTCCGGAGTTTCCAGAAACGATGAGGTTAGGTGGTTGGGTTTAACACTGGGAAATATCGGATCAATAATGATATCGGCAATATATATACCACTCATAGTCATATATTTAAAAAATAGACATGAAAAAGTGATACTGCTAAAAATTGCTTCGACAATCTTGCTGACTTTTTTTGTAATATCTACAGAAATGCATAGGAATTACATTTACGCCTTCATTCCGATGTCCATTATGACGGGTGTTTTTGACAGGAGGTGGTGGACGTTCGCGGTTATTGCTTCACTGACCCTACTGGCGAATTGGAATGTAATTAACATTAATCATGGGTTGAATTCAGGGGTAAACGTGGGCCTTCTTCTTGTGATCCTGAGGGTTATTTTCCAAAAAAGAGGTCCAGCCCAACTGGCTACCCATTGAGGAATCTTAATAAATCCGGTGTGAGATGGAGGAACGGAAAAAGTAGGATCAATTTTTTTTACCCGATTGTAGTGAAGTTTAAGTTCTCGAATATAGGGGGTGTAGATATATTTTTTGACATCGCGGGAGAGATAATAACCTGATGCGAAGTCAAACTTCAGAGGACGAGAGATTTTTAATTGGTGAAAATGGTAAAAAATCAATTCGTCGTTACCGATGTATGGCTTGTCGTTTTGTAAAGAAATCGAGTATTGACCAATGTTCCAAGGGGCAGTGTTGACACCTAAATTTTGAGAGATGACCAGGCGGGAATAAAGCCTTGGCCATTCGTTAAGATATAGTTGATCCCCCAGTTTGCCGTCTTCTAAGCGCCAATAACACCAGTCCAGACATTGTTGCCGCCAACGACGAAGACAAGCCAGCCCTTGTCTGTCCCGGCGGAATATTTGAAAGCCAACATTAAATCGGCCAGAGGTGTACATCCTATTCTCTTGGCCAGGTGGAAAACGATGTTCGACGGTGTAGATAGAACTACCATTAAATTCTTGCCAAACGGGAATAAGATTTGAAAAAAAGTAAAGATCGGCGTCTAGATAACAAACGTGTTGAACTTTGGGATTGAGACGAAATAAATACAATGGTAATGATGGAGTGCAGGTCCAATAATATTCAACAAGCGATCGGTTTTTTTTAGCAACCAAAAGAGGTGAGTCTTCAAACTGGGAAAGTGGTATGAGTGTAACGTTTTTTAACCGGAGTCGGGATAAGACGGTGTAAGTGTAAGCATCAAAACAAAGTATCCAGAGTGAAGCAGAAGGATGATGGCGAACAAATGAAGAATGTAGACTAAGTCCCTTTAAGAGATAACCCTTGTCAAAATAGGTACAGTAAATAATTGAATCGTTGGTCATTGTAATAATTTAATTTGTTTCCAAAAAGGTGAACGAAAAATATAAAACCACATTAAAGGTACAAAAAGTCCGCTTAGACGGCTGACAGCGTTTCCCAGTTCCTTCCAATAGAAAAATGTTTGAGAGGCAAAGACGGTCCCGACCCAAAGGGAGAGAAAGAGAAGGGTAATCATCGAGAGTAGAATAAGCTGTGATCTATTTTTGGACCAAAAAGTTTCAAGAAAAATGAAGGGGGCAAAAACGAAAATGGTCGGTTTTACAGAGTCTAGAAAATGCGGCCAAAAAAAGGCCAAGGCTCCTGCTGTCGGCTTTAACAAACGAGTGAGAAGTGAATCAGGTTTGGTTACTGCCGAAGTTGAAGTGGAGACAGAGACAATATTGGTGATTACCGATTGACTACTTCTGACAATATCGATCACACTATAACGGGCAATGTGCTCCAACCAGATGTTTTGGATTGATATGTTGATAAATATAAAGATTGCCAGAAATATAAACTCCTTTCTGACAAATAGTACCAGCAAGGCGACAAAAAACGGAACGAGCCAAAAGGGGTCGGTAGTCCTAACCCAACTTGTAAGTCCGAGACAAAGTGAAGAAATAAGCAAATATGGGAAATGGGTTCGACGGTTATTGAAAGCCAAGAGTAAATACATAATCGAGACGCAAATAAAGATTGCATACGGTAGGTTGGTGAGGGGTTGGCGGGATTGCCAGAGGATGATGGGTGAAGAATACATGGCAAAAGTGCCGACGGCACTGATCGTGCGGTTGGTATAACGGTTGAGGTGAGCATAAAAAACCAAAGAAAAAGAAAGATACATCAGGGTATAAAAAGGGTGTGGGTTGTCAGAACCTAAAAAACGGATGATCAAGTGAGCTAATGAAGTATACGGTGGATATGACATCCAATTGTTAATTTCGTGCATTGAGTAGAGAGTACCTTTAACCTGCATGACCTTGGCTCGAAAATCGTACAAGGCGAGAGCATCGGTAACATACACGGGGGTGTAAAGCGAGTACACGGAGGTAATTGAAAAAAGTACGATTACACCAACCAATGCCATTCGGCCCAACGGGTTGAGCCCCGATTTGGGTTCGGTTGGCTGGAGCTTAGGTTTTGAAACCGCCGGTTTGATATATTTTTTGAGAAAAAAAAGCACCAATAGTAAACCTATTGAAGTAATCCAATACAGACGGGGGGTGGTGCTGTTTGTTTGTTGTGCAATTTCAAAAAAAAGGAGCGTTTGAATCCCGGAAGATAAGATAAAAGCCAGTCCCAACTTCTCATAAAACTTGGCTTCCAGGCTAATGACGTCCAGAAAAAGCCAGCCAATGAATATAGTCACAAAAAATCCTATAATAATCATAAGCGGATGATGCCTTTCTTGCCGGAGAAGCGGGGGTCCGGGAGCGTGACGGTGATATTTTCGAATGTTTGGGGATGCGTTGAGTCGAAAACAATCAATTTTGATGTGGAGATGGGAAAATCGGGAAAGTCGTTATAAAGAAGAAGATAGCTCCCCAACTCACCATTTTTTCCCAGGGTGGAAAGTTGTTTTTGAGGATCCAAAAAGATAAGTCTGCGAGGGTAAACAAAATATGAGATGATGGCGAGTCCGGGGTCAACCTGTTGGGGTGGAGGGAAGTAAATGACAGCGTCGGGAGGAGTATGTTTGATAATTTGTTGGCCTAACAAGTACTCCTCGGGTCTCAGGGCTTGCATTTTTTGATCGTATGAATAGTGTCTTTGCGTAACGAGCATGCGATATAGATCAGCCAGAACTACACCAAGCGGACGAGCGCCGGAACTGATTCTTTGCCAGGAATAGGCAATAACTGTTAAAATAACAACTACTTTGGCGAGAAAATTAAGCTTTTTAATCATTGATACGTATTATCAGCAAGTGTTGAGGGAATTTTACTCCCGTTTGGGCGAGAGAGTAAACCAGATGAGTTATGCCGAAATAAAAAGGAGGTTGTTTGGCTTGCGGTTTGGAACCAGTGACTACTATAGTCGCAACTTAAGGAAATTGGGACATGAGGCAGAAGAGGTAATTATTAACGATGAGCGATTTTTTAAAGGAACTATTATTCCAAATAAGTACGTAGGTATTCTGCCGGCGGTCGTTGTCAACTCGATTAATCAGCGGGGAATGTTTAAGGAAATTGAAAAGATCGTCGCTGATAGAAAGCCTGACGTAGTGTATATGCAAAATTTAAGTTTAGTGTGGAGCAGAAATTTATTTAAACTCAAAAGGTATTGCCGACTTATAGTGGGACAAATTGCGGCTCCGTTACCTCCTAAGTTTTTTTGGGAAGGATATGACTTAATCCTGACTTCATTCCCCCACTTTGTAGCACGAATAAAAGAAGCAGGAGTTAACTGCGAGTATTTGAAAATAGGATTTGAAGCTAGTTTACTGAAAGAGTTCAAGCCAACAGAGCGAAAATATGATGTGGTATTTATAGGTGGCTTCACACCTCACCATTTGTCCGGGAACAAGATGCTGGAGGAAGTATCCAAGCAAATTAAGACTGATTTTTGGGGTTATGGGACGGAGTATCTAAACCCCGATTCTCCAATTTTAAAATCATACCATGGCCAAGCCTGGGGGCGAGAGATGTATGGGATACTTAACCGGGCAAAAATATGCATCAACCGACACATTGATATTGCTGAAGATTACGCTAACAACATGCGGCTGTATGAGGCCACGGGTATGGGGACAATGTTAATTACGGATAACAAAAAAAATATTTCCGGTCTGTTTGTTCCCGGTAAGGAGGTCGCTGTTTATAATAACATGACCGACTTGGTGTCTAAAATTAGATATTATTTAAGCCATCCTAAGGAAAGAGAAAAAATTGCAACGACCGGCCAGAAAAGAACTCTTAAGGATCATAACTATCTGGTAAGAATGAGGGAGATGGTGGGAGTTGTCGGTAAATATATATGAAATCGCAGGGGTGTGAGATTTGCGGAAGTGAAAGCCAAGGGTGGTATGAAGGCTTGTACGATGACAGATACGCATATCCGGGAACGTTTTCTCTTTATAAATGCGCAAGATGCGGTTTTGTCCAAACGTTTCCAAAAATAGCCAAGAAAGAAATGTCGCGATTGTATACCCGTTATTACCCTCGAAAAAATTTCAGAACTGCTGACATTTTGGCCCAGGCCAAAGCTATGCCTGGTACTTGGGTGAGATGGCTAAAAGGGTTGGGGTCAACGGCTCATTATCATATACCTCACGGACCATTCAGGGTTTTGGATGTGGGTTCAGGTTCAGGTGTGTCTCTTTTGGAACTGGCCAGGATGGGACACGAGGCTTATGGATTGGAACCAGACAGAAATGCCATTAGGATTGCCAAAGAATTAAAATTGAAAGTGCATTTTGGGTTTATCGATGATTGTCCGTTCCCAAAAAAATATTTCGACTACATAACCGCCAGCCAGGTTATCGAACATACCGACGATCCGGTGAAGTTTGTTTCGGACTGTAAAAGATTTTTGACGGATAAAGGGAGGATGATTATTACCACGCCGAATATTGATGCACTACACCGGTTATTGACCGGTAAAAAGTGGATACATTGGCATATTCCATATCATGTAAGTTTTCTGACAAAGAAAACGTGGTCAGATTTGGCCAGAAAGACGGGGATGAAAATAGTGGGAATGAGAACGATAACGCCAAGTCTATGGACAGTCTTACAAATCAGAAAACTCTTAGCTGGGACCAAGCAGGAAGAACTGGCGATTTGGAAGACTTCGATAAATAATAAGACGGCCGGACGAAGAAACATTGGTGATAAACTGGTGACGGGATGGCTGTTATTAGCAGAAAATTTTTGGATTGGAAACAGATTGCTTGACGTTCTGAACTTGGGAGAAAGCTGGGTTGTAATTTTGGAGAAAAAAATATGAAAGTATTTGTGGTCATTCCTGTAAGGAATAGGTGGAAGTTGACAGAAGTGTGTTTGAGTTCGATCCAGACACAAAGATACAAAAACGTGGAAGTCGTTGTGGTCGATGATGGGTCAACTGACGAGACAAGAGAAAAAATGTCGAAAAAATTCGCCAACGTGACCATATTGGAGGGAAATGGAAATTTGTGGTGGGCAGGAACGACTTATTTGGGCGTGGAGTATGCATTGCAGATGGGGAGGGATAACGACGCGGTATTGCTATTAAACAACGACTGTATTTTGACAAAGACTTGCCTGGAAAGACTGGTGAGATGCGTGATAAGAAACCATGGGGTAATAGCCGGGTCTATTGTTAAAGACGTTAAGACAAAAAAAATCATCGAGTCAGGGGTAGTGATTGACTGGCAGAAGGGCAAATTTTATTCCACTCCCCTTGGTGACCAGCGGGTGGACACCCTGACTGGAAAAGGCGTCTTAATTCCCTTGCAAGTGTTTCAAGCAGTAGGAAATTTTAATAAAACTTTATTGCCGCATTATGGAGCAGATTATGAATTTTTTCAGAGAGCTAAGAAAGCAGGTTTTCAGCTGAAAATATGCATAAATGCGACCATCTATAATTACAGCCGAGAAACGGGGATTGACGAAACGCCTAAACATTTGGAGTGGAGGCAACTGGTCAAACTGGCTTTGACTAAAAAATCAAAAATCAATATTAGAGATCAAGTTGTATTGATGTTATTGTGTTGTCCACCGGTTTACTGGCCGGTGAATTTGGCCAGACTGGTTGCCAAGTCTGCTTTCCTTTTATCATTAGTTCCTCCATTCATCTATTTGAGAAGGTTTTTGTTGAGAATCTCAAGCAGTTGGGACATGCGCTTTAAGTAGTTGTGGTCGGAAAGGGTCCGACGCTGACCAGCGGCGGCAACTTTTTTTCTGGACGAATCATGAGAGAGATAAAATTTTATTTTAGTAGCTAGCTCGTCGGAAGTTTTGTAGGTAACAACCTCTTTATTCGGAACAAACAAGTCGGGGAGATTTTTTTTGAAATCTGTGATCAGCAGGGTTCCGCAGCCGGTAGCTTCAAACAGGGTCATATTGTTGGCATATCCATCGGCTACGGAAGTGATGTGTTTAGTCATGGTTATTTTTGAGTTTGACAAAATCTCATACATTGTTTTACCCCAGGCCTGGTTATGAAAGGATTTGAGAATCGGGCTGTCAGGAGAGAGGAATTTAATACCGTAACCCCAGAAGTCGATCGGAACTTGGCGGGCAACCGCCTCCAGAATAACGTTGCGCTCTTGATGAATCGGACCATATCCGCCGATGTGAACGGCATCGTATTGAAGAGGAAGCTTTTTTAAGTGCTTAAGAATTGATGGCTCAAAGGCCAGAGCGAGATAAGAGGCAGGAATGCCCAATTTGTTAATATGGGCGACGATATTAGGTAATGAAGAAACAATGAGATCAAATGGCATAAAATATTTATCGGGAGGTAGAGGACAAGCGATCTGACCAACGATAAACCTGACTTTGGATTTAAGATGGGATACAAACTCAACCGGGAGAAAACTTAAGTCCTGAAAATATAAAACGTCGGGTTGGTAATGGTCGATCTGAAGTTCCAAGGCTTCATAAACCCAAGACGGTCGGATTAGGCCGCGGATGTAAGGTAAGTACGGAAGAAGCTTGTCGGTAGGCTTGCCAATGCTATAACCGTGATTGAGCGCCCACTTTTTTTGACGATGCTCGTCGTTGACTATTATTTCTTTGGCCCAGTGACCTAGATGCGCGAGATTACGGGAATAGAAATTACAGGCACCAAACAATTCCTGGATAATGTCTCCTTCAGCGTTTCTCTTATAAAAATCACTGATGAACCATGGATAGTAGGTGTCCAGGATTAGAAACTTCATTTTTTTCCGCCCAGGAGATAAATTGCGAGAGTGGAGGTGGAGTTAGGGAATTTTGAATGCAAAAACTCGGGGATGAGAAATTGAATCTTGGGCATTATGAAGACGCGGTTTACAACTCTGTATTTCCTCTCCCGGACAAAATCTTCAAAATCGGCTATCGATAGCTGGTGGATTTGGCCGGTGGAGTACCAGGTGTAGCCGAACAGCATGATTTTTGGCATGCGGCCGGTGGTGAGCATCTCGATCCGATTGGGGAGATAGCCAAAATTGGGAAAGGAGATAATTTGATAGCGAGAAATGCGAATCATTTCGTCTACTAGAACCTCGGGGTACATGACCATTTGGAGAGTGACATTGACGATGGAATATTCAAATTGTTTGTTTTTAATTTCAGTTAACGGACGATCGATTCTTCCCTGTTTAGCTTTTAGGCCCTTTCGCCGGGTCGATGTCACTCCGCTGGCAGAGAGTTCGATACCAAAAGAGTTAGTTACTTTTTTTTCCTTACGCAAACGCTGCAAGAGATTGCCGTCACCGCAAGCCAGGTCAATGACGGAGCTTTTGGGCTCGATCAGTTTGATTATGTCGTCGAACTCGGTCCGATTAATGAGTGAGTTTTTGGAGTAATGGTAGTCCCTATTATCCGCGGACATAAGGCGAGGAGCATTCAAAATAACATTCCAATCTATTTCCTGGCCATTGGGAAAAATGCAGGTCGACTTGACGAAAATGAGTGGTGAGGAATTTTTTGAGTATGGAAGAGTTGGTAAATTCGTTGGCGTGTTCAGGATTGTGACCACCCAGTTCTTTAAAAATCGGGGTTGATCCCATAAATATTCCCTGTCTTTTGAGCATTTTTCCGATGTCTGTCAAAAACTGATGACCGGATGAAGGGGAAAAGTGTTCGATGATAGCAAAGGCCAGTATGATGTCGTATTTTTGGTGCAAATTGGATATCCGGGAAGCGTCTGACTGAAAAAAACGGACGTTGGGTCGGGAGTAATATTTCTGAGCGTGGGCAACTGCAGCTGGATCTAAGTCAAGAGCGTCGACTGACTTCGCGCGGACGGAATAGAACAGTCCCGAAAGCGAGCCGTCTCCACAACCGACGTCCAAAACTTTGTATTGGGATTTTATGAGCTGCATGGCAAAAAAGGCCCTTTCCAACCAATAAATGTTGTCTACGCCCCGTAGATAGTCAAACCGGTGGTCAAACCATGAGTAACCAAGGTAATACCAGATTTTGACGTAGCGATCGGCGATAAATTTATTGATCCGGATTAACAAATCAGCGGCGAAGCCTAGAACCCGGTAATATTGTCGGAGAATAGTTTTCATGTGTTCCAAATATACTCCCTTCCCCAGACCTCAAGAAAAATTAATTGGTAGATTTGTGACAAATATCGGGAGTCTGGTCTGGTTATAGCCGATTTTAGCCGATTGGCGTCGAGAATGTTTTCTGATATTAAGAAACCGTCGGACAAGAGGTGGAGATAATTCTTGGCTATAGCCGTTAACCAGCGATTAACCGGGGGGGTGAATCCCCTTTTGGGCAAGGAAAGTATTTCGGGAGGCAAGATACCCTTCATGGCTTGCTTGAAATAATACTTAGGCGGCAGCATGTAACCGGAGGCGGCAGCCGCGCTAGATAAAGTAAGTTCGAGCAGTTGGTAATCCAGAAATGGCGATCGCAATTCTACTGAAGATGTCATGCTTAATCGGTCGTTTAAATCCAGACAATTGGAAACCAGCCAAGTTTTACGAAGAAGACTTAAACAACTTAATACTACTTCAGTTTCTGACTGGCGGCTATCATATGCAAATGTCGAATAACTATTGCCGGTTGAGACGTGGGAGGAAAATGACGGATGATATAAACTCTTTAAAAACTCTTCGCCATTTTTGAACTCACTGCCTTGATCGTAAAAGACGAGTTGACCGGCGGGAGAAAATAAACTGCTCAAGCCAGGAAAACGGGGGTTGAAAATGCGGTGAGTTTGGAAAGGAGTGAGTAAAGAGTGAAGAATCCGACCGGTGGGGGACTGGAGAAACCGGTGTTTATGCAAAGTCAGACGAACGTAGTTGTTAATGGATGGATAACCCCAAAACAATTCGTCTCCCCCCAGCCCACCGAGTAAAACGGGGACATGGTGATCTCTGGCAAGTTTACTGACGCAATAAATGGAGTAACCGGCAATGTCCGCAATGGGGTCATCGCTGTTGTAAACCAGCTTTGGAAAATCATTTACCATATCTGCTGTACTAATACTTTTAGACACAAATTTCACACCAAATTTAGCAGCTAGTTGTTTGGCCCGGTCGCTTTCGTCCGAGTCCGACTCGTCGGCGTAGCCCACACTAAAAGCTGTCATGCGCCGACGGTACCTGGGCGCGCAAACTGCCAATATGGCTGAAGAATCGATACCTCCGGAAAGAGAGATGCCAACAGGGACGTCTGATCGCAAGGTGAGTTCACAAGACTCGATAAATTTATCACGAATGCGGCGAATGGGATCGCCCGTGAAACTTGGATGTAATAGAGAATCGTCCCAATACTTTTTAAGGATAAATTCATGAGTCCGGGTATTTATTTCCATTACATGAGCCGGAGGTAGTTTGTGAATAGCCCGAAAGGGAGTGTCTGGTTCGGGTATGTAGTAGAAGTGAAAATAATTATCGATGGAATCGGGATGGAGTTCTTTGGACACACCGGGATGTTTCAGAATCGCTTTCAACTCGGAGGCAAAAATCAACCCACCATTTATTTTGGCCCAATACAGCGGTTTTTCGCCCAGACGATCTCTGGCTAAAATCAGTTTACCGTTTTTTTTATCGTAAAAAGCCAGGGCAAACATGCCCCGCAAATGATCTACAAAGCGCGATCCGTATTGTTCGTAGAGATGGAGCGCGGTTTCGATATCGCTGCCGGTACTTAATCTGTGTTTTGACTTTTTGAGCAGGGACCGCAACTCAACATAGTTGTAAATCTCACCATTGCCTACGATCACCAGGGACTTGTCCTCATTGTAGAGCGGCTGGTCACCTCCTTTAATGTCGATTATGGCCAACCGGGTCATACCCAGGGCTACCTCATTATTTTGATAGGTGCCTGTGCCGTCCGGGCCCCGATGGGAGAGATTCCGAGTAGTGTTTTTTAACCATGTCCGGGAACCTGAAACTGGACCGACCATCCCGTATATTCCGCACATTTAGTTTATACTAAGTCAATAATACTTTTGATTTCCCGGGTAACACGTTGGGCACTCTTGCCGTCCCGGTAAGTGTTGAAACGATTCCTAATTTTATGACGTTGCGCGCGATATAAATCTTTGCCTGATAAAACAGATGTTAAATACTTATAAACTTCCGGCCAGTCTTTAGCCTTTGGACCAGGGGTGACTTCATGATAATCGTATGAGAACGAACAATCGACTGACTTGTAATAGTCATAGTCGAAGGGAGAGAAAATAATTGGCCTATCAAGAAGCAGATAGTCAAAATAAAGACTGGAATAATCGGTTATCAAGATCTCTGTGTTTTTAAATAGAACATAGTTGTCCTCAATCGGGTCGTCGGTGTTATATAGAATCACTCTTTGGGAACGGGCCAGGGAGTTTACGAACTGCTGACTGACTTTGTGGTGAAAGTGAAGCTTTATAATCAAAGTCGCATCGTGTAACTTTAGGATTTTGTCTATTTTTTTTGTATCCCAGCCGTATTTAAAAAACAGATCATATTCCTTGTCAAAAAAAGTGTTTCTAAAGGTTGGAGCATACAGAATTACTCGTTTATAGGGAAATTTTTCGTGGCTTGGTTTTTTGGTAAAGAATACGTCGTTACGCGGGTAGCCAGTAACAATAATGTGGTCAGGGATTAAGTGGTTGTTAATGTGATAGTGGTTAAAGGATATTTCGTCTCTGAATGTCACAAAACCATAATCGAAATACTCCTGATTGTAAGGGTAAATTAACCTTTTCAGCCAAGGAGTTTCTTGGTCAGGAGTATTCAGTTTGAGATATGTTCCGTGATGGAGAGTGATCTTTTGGGCACCAGCGATGCAATACTGGTTTATGTCCCTGCGGACAACGCTTATAAGGGCAACCTGAGCGATAAGACTATAGAAATAGCCCCACAAGCTGTAAGTTTTGTAAACGGAGAGGCCCTGATTTTTTAGGTAGTCATAGACCTGATCATTGGTTGTCAGCCAGATAGCTTTAATTTTTGTTTCGTAGGAGTTAACGTATTCATACAAGTACTTGGGATTGTCCAGATAATTTTGGCCAAGACGGTTGCCTATTACCCAAATACTTTTAAATCTTGGAGTGATGTAGCTGAAATAATACAGGACGGCAGGAAAGACCAATCCGGAAATTGATCGGGCAACTTTAAGCAGTTTTGAAAACATGTTTTAGCCAAAACCGTGGATAAAAAACCAAAAATCTATGAGTAATTTCCGAAAAAGTACTTGTAATTATTTCCAATAGGAACGAAGAACCAAAAAACTGATACTGATTCTTGATGGAATTTTTAACAATTTGTTTTTTTAACCGAATATATTCAACGGGCGTGAACATGGCCTTGAGCTGCTCCAACAGTTTGGCTTCGACGTAGGCAAATTCCAAGTTACACCAAGTGCTAATAGATTTAGCGAACGTCCGGTGACTATCCAGGTTAAACCGGCTTAAGACTTTGCCAATATAATAGGCTTTGCTTTTGGCAAGCAAAAGCGTGTCAAAGTCGAGTTTTGTCGTGAGATACTCGGTGAATCTCATGCTTTTGATGAACTTTTTATTGTAGGCGTGACAAATCATGGCTCCAAGCAAGCCGTCACGCTCTAAATTGATGCGAGTGGCTTCTCGGGAAGAAATAACCCTATCCTGGAATTCTTTGTGCCAAGAGTAAGATGTTTCTCCGTTGGGCCGGATGAAAGCATAAGCCGATGCGACCGCCCCGATATTTTTGTCTATTGAAAATGCATTTTCACACTCTTTTATGCAGTCCGGAAGAATTTCATCGCCGGCGAATACATATTTGAGGTATTTATAAGGCAATTTCTCAAATAGCTCCAAACACCTGTTCCAGCATCCGACGCGACCGTAACGACGGTTGTTTAAACTTAATTTTATTCTGCCAGGAAACTTACGCTGATAGGCCCGGACAATATTTACAGTTTTGTCTGATGATTGATCATCAACTATAACTATTGGAGTAGGAAGTGTCTGGTCAAGACAACTATCAAGGGTTCGTGCAATAAATTCTTCACCATTGTAAACCGGGATCATGATGGCAGATAGACGAGTAGTCATTAAAGAATTGTGACCCGGGGATTAATAGCTAGAAGACGGGACCTGATGCTTTCGGTATAAGCCCCGGCTCGCAAGATAACCGCAACTTTTTTTTGGCCGGAAATAACTTGAGGAGCGGAAACTTTGAGTGACGACCCGTAAAGTCTTTTCCCCAGCTTGGTCTGGGAGTCATCCAAGATGGCTTTAATATATTTCTCCTTAAGTCCCAGCTCGACAAACATTTGTGAGAAAATGTGGGCTCCAAACAGATATACCGGATCGGGGAAGGCAGTAATTTTTTTGTTGAATTTTTTAACCATGTCTTGGTAATAGCTCACAAATTCCAGATATTCCTTTTTCTTTTCGAGATAACGGTTAGGGAGTCGGGCTAAATGGTGAGTTTTGTTTACTTTTTGGGCTGTATAAAAAATGCTATGTTCCTGAAAGTAAGATTTTTTCAAAATCCGAAATTGATGACGGGAAAGC
>Ga0209541_10009780_pt1 | contig 15463 bp, 20 predicted proteins | sample RifCSPlowO2_01_FD_184027 | JGI IMG/M metagenome (GOLD analysis project Ga0209541, IMG submission 184027) | Groundwater microbial communities from Rifle, Colorado - Rifle CSP2_plank lowO2_0.1 (SPAdes) (version 2) | ecosystem: Environmental > Aquatic > Deep subsurface > Groundwater | place...
GCGTAGAAGTCATTTATTCCGACACTGACAGCATATTTGTAAGTACTAGTTTAACTTCTTCAATCGAAGCAGAAAAACTAGGAAGGACAATTGAAAGTCAAATAAACACTTTCTATAAAAAACACATAAAAGAAATATACAAAAGAGAATCAAAATTAGAACTGGAATTTGAAAAAAATTATATTAAATTTTTAATGCCAAAAATTCGCGGAGGGGAGGAAGGGGCAAAAAAGCGTTATGCAGGTTTATTAAAACAAGATGGAAAAGAAAAGATTGACTTTGTTGGTCTGGAGTCTGCAAGAAGAGACTGGACCGAAGCTTCTAAAAAATTCCAGCTAGAATTACTTAACAGGATATTCCACAAAGAAGAAGTTTCGGAATATGTGAAGAAATTTGTAAAAGAGCTAAAGGATGGAATGCATGATGACTTGCTAATTTATAGAAAAGCCATAAGCAAAGACCTGAAAGAATACACTAAAATTAATCCTCAGCATGTTCAGGCAGCAAAAAAACTAAAAAAGATAACCTCTAATATTATAGAATATGTAATAACAACAGATGGTCCTGAACCGATTCAAAATCAAAAACACAAAATAAATTATGATCACTACATAAACAAGCAGATTAAGCCGATTGCAGACTCTGTTTTATGTTTTTACAATGTTTCTTTTGATGATTTGTTAAGGTCCACAACACAACATTCATTATTTGATTTCAAAAGTCATTAAGACTTCTTATGTCTAAATCAACAGAATTAGGGTCAAATATAAATACATACTTGTCATCAAAGTAGCCACATCTAAACTCTTTAAGAGGTATTCCAGTTCTATTGCTCAGCATCAAGCAATAAAAATAAATTTGGGTAGCAGCAAACTTCTCCTCTATTGCATTTGGTTTGTAATCCCAAACCCAAATTTTATCATCTTCTATTCTTACAATGTCAATATGGCCAGTTAACGGCTCTTTACTATTAAACACTTTAGAGAAATACTTAAACTCCCCACCGTTTAACCAAACAGGCACCTCCATTGCAATAGTTTTACTATCATTTTCAAGCATGAACACCTGCACTTTCGAATGATTATCCCTAAACTTATCCTTATTATGCTTTAATCCCATTGCAGCCAGTATACTCATCTCATGGCCACTTACCTGTTTCAATTCCAGCCTGTTAAGAGGGAGTTTTAACTTTGAACTTCTAGGCCCGCTATGAAAATAATCATCAGGGCACCTAAAGAACATGTCATCCATAAAATCCCTTAAATTTGAAATTCCATTTGAACAAAGTTTATCCGCTTTGGTTTGGTGCACCCTATAGAAGTATAGCCCTCCTTTATGATTAAGAAATATTTTTTTTATCATCCTCTTTTTATTAGAAGATTATCTCTCTATAAAAAGATTTTTATAAGTTAGTAGCATAAACCTATGCATGGGAGTAAACCTTGGGGAAGTAATTCCTAAAAAAGAGATAAAGATAGAATCCTTAAAAGGAAAAAAGATTGCAATAGATGCATCTCAAACTTTATACCAGTTTCTCTCTTCAATCAGGCAGCCGGATGGAACTCCCTTGAAAGATTCTAATGATAATATAACCTCTCACTTGATGGGGATCTCAACAAGACTCCCAAATTTAATAGAAAAGGGTCTGAAAGTATGTTTTGTTTTTGATGGAAAACCTCCTGCACTCAAAATATATGAATCTGAACAGAGGGAATCAAGAAAAAAGCTGGCTGAAAAGAGGCTAAAAAAAGCAAAGAAAGCTAAGGACGAAGGATTAATGCTACGTTATTCAAAACAGACCTCTAGGTTAACAAGAGAAATGTCAAATGAAGCTAAGGAGCTTATAGGAGCTTATGGAATCCCGGTAATCCAGGCTCCTTCAGAGGCAGAAGCACAATGTTCCTTCATGTGTGAAAAAGGAGATGTAGACTATGTAGGCAGTTCAGACTATGATTCTTTTATCTATAATGCACCAAGAATTGTAAGGAACTTAACTCTATCATCTAGAAGGCGTTTGCCTTCAGGAATTTATATTTCTGTTCATCCTGAAGTGATAGAGCTCAAAGATGTTCTGAAATCATTAGAAATCTCTCAGGATCAGTTTATAGCCTTGTCAATATTAGTCGGAACAGACTACAATCCAGGAGGTGTAAAGGGTATAGGTCCAAAAACAGCTCTGAAATTAGTAAAACAATACAAAAGTTTTGAAGATTTATTTAAGGAAGTAAAAGCAGAATTTGACTGGAAGAAGATATACGCAGTTTTTAAATCCATGCCAATAATGAAAAACTATCAATTAAACTGGACTAAACTAAACCAGGAGAAAATTCTAAAGATTCTAGTTGACAAACATGAGTTCAATCAGGAAAGGGTTGAAAAAGGAATCAGCCGCTTGTTAAATAACAATAACAAACAGGAGCAATCCAGCCTGGACAGTTGGGTATAAATATCACTAAGAAATAAACAGCAAATTTTAAATAAAGCATTTAACTTAATTTTAAAATGCAAAATAGGGTAATCTTACTCATTCTTCTGGCATCTGTCTTGCTAGTCAGCGGATGCTTAAACGTGGTCGGAGAGCAAAGCCAGGAGATAAAGCTCCTAAATTCAGATTCTAAAAGTTGCTATCCTGTCAACCCTTCTGAAAATACTGTTTCTGGATGTTTAGTAAAAAACGGGGAAGGGATGAAAAAATGTCCAAGAAATACAGTAATACAAAAAAATTCTGAATGTCTGTTATGCAACAGAGACCTTGAAGGAATGCACTACTGGTCAAGCGTTGATTGCAAGGTTATATAAAACTAAAACTTTAAATACAAGCATGCCATTTTACTTTTATGCAAAAAAGAGTTTTGATAATTGGCTTATTTTTAATTTCTGTATTATTAATTGCTGGTTGTCAAGAAGCTGTCGGTGGGAAGATTAATAAAAACACCCCTCTAAAATCTGCTTCATCTTGTAGGGAATATAATCTAGGGGATTGGGTTCTAGGACCTGATGGAAAATGCTATTACCTAACCCATTGTTACGAGGTCCAATCCGGCAGTGTTTTAAAGAGGACATATGCAAAATACGTGTTATTATTGGCTAAGGATAAATGCTATTCCTCCACTATTACCATAGATAGGGGGACATTCTTGAATGCAAGAGTAATAGACCCTAGTGAAGAAATGGTGGTTTTTTAACTAAACCTGTATTGAAAGAAATATTTTTTCGTAGCAACATTTAAATACCTCTAAATTTTTTCAGTATAATGGCTGAATTAATAATTCTACCTGCAGTTGTCCTTGGAATAATCATTGGTTTATATGAACTTATTTTAATTCATCAGGATGAAAACTTTCAGGGAAGCCATTGGTTTACTCATGGCCTGCATGCTGCAATATGGGCAATAGTAGCAACTTTTGCAGTAATGAACGTAGAATTTGTTTATCTCAATCTTTCTTTTCTGCAAAACATAAAATATATAGAAAATCAGTGGGTTTTTAGAGGTGTCATAGGTTTAATAACACTAATCAAAATTCATTCTGCTTCTGCAGTTGTGAAAACAACAGTAGGTTCTTCAAGAGGATTAAAAGAAACATGGACCCACTCATTAATTGTAGTCCTTTTAGTGTATTTTTCACCGGAGATATGGAGAATACTTGGACCTTTGGTAGAATCTATCTTATAGAAATGTTTATTAAATAAAGTTAATTCTATTAAACATGCCAAAAAGAAGAGGTAGAAAGAGTTCTAAACTGGACCAGATAAATAAAAAATTAGACAAATTAATCAAAATTGAGTCTAAACAATCAGAAGAGCAGGATGAAGATTCTAAAGAAATAGAGAAGCTAGAAAAGGACCAGTTAAAGGAATTAGAAGAGCTTGAAAAAGATCTAAAGAATGAGATAGGAGAGCACCCTTTAAGAAAAATTACCCAAAAAGACATTGCAAAAGGAGTAATAGGAGCCCTTGTAGGAGTAATATCCCACTTTGTATTTGTCGAAGGCGTTCACTTGGCAGAAGTATTACCCTTATCAAGGATAGGTTTAATGTATATAGTTTCTTTTATTATAGGGGCTATATTCTTGTATGCCACAGGCTTTAGAAAAGTAAAACAAGTGAGAGTATTAAAATTTCTCCCAATAAGAGTAATCGTAATCTACATGGTTTCTCTTGTAATCATAACTCTGGTATTAACCTTATTCCAGCAGTTCCACAGCTTTGAAGAATTATTCAGGCAGGTTGGAGTGTTATCACTTCCTGCAATAATAGGAGCAAGTGCAGCCGACTTAATTGGAGATTAAATGGCGAGAGCAATAGAGCAAATAAAAGCAGAACATCAATTTAAACTATCTCCTCAGGAGAAAGCTAGATTGCACCAGTTTGCTGATTTAATAGGAAATTCAATACTTGTGATAAGAGCGCAAGACTTTTCAGAAGATTCAGCTAGGAAGCTCCATAAGATAGCAAATATAATAAGAAGGATTTATAGGCAAGATAGGGTTATAGTAAGAATTATGTCTGAGATTTCAGATGCTATAACAGGCCATATAACTGTAGGGGATATAAGAAAACTAGAAGACTTAAACTTAGAATTCAGAAATTACATCAGAAAGAACTAATTACCAGCCTTCATTCTTGCTTTCTCTTTCAGCAATCTTTTCTAATTTCTCAAGCCTGTGCAGTACATTATCCAGCTTTGCATTTATTGTTTCTAACCTGCTCATAAGAAGATCTTCTCCATGAGATGGTTGATGAAAGCTCTGCTGAGCCTGCCCATGTCCTAATCCCATATCTTGGTGAATGTTAAATTCAGGTGCTGCAAACTCTTCCTTACTCTCTTGTTCATGCTCTTCTCCAAAATCAAACTCTCTTTCTTCAGAATCTTCTTTGTTTCTATGGAATATTTTGTTTAAGAATGACATCTTATAACACATTCAAAATTTCCTGAAGGGATGCCTCTATAGACTTAAGGGCATCTTCAGTTTCACTAATGTCTGTAGAATCAGCAGCATTTTTTTGCTTCACCCTGTTAACTACGTCACTAAAGTTCCTTAACTTGGTTCTCATGTTCACTAATTCCACATTAATTGATGGGTTTTTAGAGTGTCTCAACATGTCTAATACTTGGTCTACACCAGCGATAACGCTAGTGGTTTTGCTACCCACTTTTAAATTTTTACCAGTGTCTTTTAAAAAAGAATATACCCACTTATTCACATATTTAATTTTCTTTGGGGCATTTCTCTTGAACTTCAGTTCCTCTCTTTCAGCGAATAGACCTTCTCTATCTAACTTTCCTCTTTCTTTAATGTTCCTCGCTTCTGCAACATCTCTCCTCCCCTCTACCCATCTTTCCGCAACATCGCTAGCACTTCTAGCTTCTCCACTAAAGGGTTTGATAAAGACTCCTTCTAAGAATAACCATGCAAGAACCAAATAACCAAAACCAGCAACTACCCATATCGCCCCTGAAAGATTATCATTAAGGTTACTACCACCTGAAGATGCATCAAAAGCCCCAAGTATGTATGTAAGAAGTATTAACGCAGATAAAGACACAAGACCTTTTATAAATGAGGCAATTTTTTCTTCTGTTTTCCATTTAAACAGGCCATAGAGTACACCAGCTAAAAACCCTATTACTAGTATAATCGGAACAGTATCAGATAGTTTATTCACAAATGCCTCAGGTAAAAGACCGATTCCAAGAAGGGAGATTAAGGCAGCGACAATTGATGCTGAGTTTACAGTCTTAGCACCTTTCTCTATCTTAAAGATCTTATTGCATACAGGAAGGATAAAAACGAACACTATAACAAAGAGAGTCAGTTTAGTTGCAATAGCCTGATTATCACCAAAAATACCCAATGCAGGACCCAAAAACCCTTCAAATATAAGCTTGAATATACTACTCATTGTCCCCCCTATATTTTTTATTGCAGTATCAGGTATTCCTGCCTGTTGACCAGTAAGATAATTACTTTCTGCAACCATTCCTGTATAATCATAACCCACCGCATCAAAAAAAATCATTCCACCAAGTAAGACCAGCAAAATGACTATAACCTCTCTTGTAAAAACTCTTTCTCTTAATCTACCATAAGTATCTCTTAATCTTGAATTTGAAATATTTCTTCTAGAAACTCTTCTTGCAGAATTAACTCTTCTATTTATTACCCCGCTCCTCTTTTTCATTGATTTTATAAAACATAAAGAATATATAAATCTTACCCTCAGCAATACCCATGGTTTCATTGAAAAAATCATTAAAATCTAAAATACCTAAAAAATTAATTAATCTAGTCCCAGCTTCTTTCGACCAGATAGGATCTATAGCCTTATTTAACGATTTTCCAAAAGAGCTAAAAAAATATGAAAAGCTAATAGGAAATCAGTTAATTAAACTAAACAAAAACATAAAAACAGTAGCAATCAAGTCCAAAAAGTTCTCAGGAAAATACAGGCTGCAGAAAGTAAGAATTATAGTAGGAAAAAAAACAAAAGAAACAATCCATAAGGAAAACGGACTCACATTTAAGTTAAACATAGAAAAAACATATTTCTCTCCAAGAACAGGAAGTGAAAGATTAAGAATAGCCTCAAAAATAAAACCAAAAGAGTCAGTCTTAGTAATGTTCTCAGGAATAGGACCTTTTTCAGTACTTGCAGCAAAAAAAGCAAAAGAGGTTTACGCAGTTGAAATCAATCCTTCTGCGCATAAATATGCACTGGAAAATATCAAACTAAACAAGGCAAAAAATTTAAAATCATACAAAGGAGATGTAAGCACGATCCTTCCAAAATTAAAAAAGAAATTTAATAGAATAATAATGCCTCTCCCCACAGATTCAGAATCTTACCTGTCTTTAGCTTTAAAATATTTAAAGACAAAAGGAATAATCCACTTTTATGATTTTTCAAGAGAAGAAATTTTTCCGGAATATTCCGTTAAAAAAATAAAAAAACACTGTAAAAGATTTAAAGTATTAAGCAAGGTAAAATGCGGGAATTATTCCCCTGGAACCTGCAGAGTTTGTATAGATTTTCAGCCCTTATAACCGCAAGCGACTATATAGATTTCCTTGCTCCTTTTTTTGGAAGTCTGAGGTTTGTAAATTTTTGCAAAAGAAAATTTTTTTCTTACAGTGCTATACAAGTCATCTGTATATCTGCTTTGAAAAACTTTCACCAGGAAATTCCCATTTTTTTTAAGGACCCTTTCAGCAATTACAAAAGCTCTTGCACTCAACTCATATGACCTAAGTGTGTCTAAATCTAATCTTCCTGATGTATTCGGGGCCATATCACTTATTACAACATCAAACTCACCATAAGACTCTAGTTTTTCAAGAACACTTCCCTCTGTAACATCTCCTATAATAGTCTCTGCTCCATCAATTTCAGTTTTTCTTAAATCTACTCCTACAACAAAAGCCTTAAACCTTAAGCAAGCTTGCAGCCAGCTTCCTGGCCAGCATCCAAGATCAAGAACTCTATCCCCTTTTTTAATCAACCTGTACTTGTTGTTTATAGCAAATAGCTTGTAGACGCTTCTTGCTTTATAGCCTTCTCTCTTTGCTCTTATGGTAGTCTTGTCTTTCTTCATTCTTCAAATAATTTCTTCTTTATTTTGACAGCTGAAGGAGCATCTCCACCATGCCAGCTCATCTTAGGCCTGACTTGTATAGAGAATATTCTTTCATTATTGTCATCAAGAACTATAGCACTTCCTTTGCTGCTCGGCAAATCATTAAGATAAGATAAAATATCTCCTATTAGATAAGTCTGCATTATTGTATTCAAAGCTTCAATATCAAACTGTGCAGTAATCCTGTGACTTATCACAATATCCGACTGGGTCATAACATCTTTATGAATCTCTCCGGGCTGCTGTGTTGCCAATACCATGCTTATTCCAGGCTGCCTTCCCTCTCTCAACAATCTCACTAAAGAGTCAGAAGCAGCAGTCTTCTCTGTTCTTGGCAAGAATTCATGCGCCTCATCAATAACCAGCCAGATCAGAGGAGATTGTTTTCTTTCATCACCGTAAAAACTTCCACTCTCCTTGATATCCATTACTTCCTCTTTTTTCCTTTCATCAACTCTTTCACTTAACAACTTCTTCCCTAATAATCCCACAACTAAGTTTTTAACATTCCAATCTTCATAGCAGCTAACATCTAAAATAACAGATTTTCCCGGAATTACAAAATCCTTAAGGTCCATTCCCTCCTCATCAAAAATTCCTAAGTTTTTAGCAGCTTCAAATCGGTTGATCAAAGCATATCTCACATGATGCTCAGTTTTATCATCATGCTCAACAAAACTAAGTATGTCATCAATATCATAATTGCCGCTTAGTTCTCCAATAACCCTCTCAATTAAAACGCCCATTGCACTGGTGATATCAACATTAAACACCTTACACCAATCCTCAGCTCTTAAATCTCCCGGTTTAAACGAAAAAGAGAAATCTGCTGCAATTCCTTTTTCCTTATATTCTTTTAGTTTCCCTTTTGGAACAAATACTTTCACATCAAATCCTCTCTCTTCCATTCCCCATTCTCTGACCTCATCTTTCTGCTTTTCATTCGGATATTTCATGCTCCAGAATATGCCCATAGTATCAATTATTATAACTGAGATTCTGTTTCTAGTTTCTTCATCCAGTTTAGACATCTCTTCCGCTATAACAGAAATTGAGTAACTTTTTCCAGATCCCCTCTTACCGGCAATAAGTATCACATGGCTTTTATTCACATCAAGATAAACTTTATTGCTCAATGAAGTTTCATTCTCCATCTTAACATAACTTTTTCCAAGATAAAGAAGTCCTTTTTTGCCTAGTTCTAAGCTATCTTTTTTATCTCTTCCTATTATAATATCCTGAGCCATATAGTGTTGAAGAATAAACTTGATATAAACTTTTTTGTTTTGAGGATAATTAAGTTTTTAAAGCTATAACCTTTAGTTTAACAGATGTTCAACCAGTTTAAAACAGTAATCTTGCTTGGAGCATTATCTGGTCTATTATTACTTATAGGTCAGCTAGTTGGAGGAGCCTCTGGATTAACAGTAGCATTAGTCCTAGCCATAATCATGAATGTTGGTTCTTACTTCTTTTCCCATAAACTAGTCCTGGCCATGTACAGAGCAAAAGAAGCTCCAAAGTCTCAATTTCCTGATCTGCATCATTCAGTTGAAGAAGCAGCAAAAGCTGCAGGAATTCCAAAACCAAAAGTTTACATTGTTCCTTCAGAAAATCCAAATGCTTTTGCAACAGGTCCTAATTATAAAAATTCAGTTGTTGCAGTTACGCAAGGAATATTAAACTTATTATCAAAAGAGGAGTTAAAAGGTGTTATAGCACATGAAATTTCCCATATAAAAAACAGGGATATGCTAATCTCAACAATAGCAGCAACAATTGCCTCAGTTATTTCATATATCGCTTTTATGGCAAGATTTGCAGCATTATTCGGCGGGATGAAGGGAGATAAAGAAGGTCAAAATATCTTTGAATTGCTGGCTTTAGCAATCATAGCACCGCTTGTTGCAATGCTAATCCAATTAGCCATTTCCAGATCAAGAGAGTATATAGCAGATGAAACAGGAGCAAAGTTAATTAAGAATCCCTCTTCATTAGCCAACGCATTGTTAAAACTGGAATCCCAGGGAAAGCATAATCCCATGAGGCTGGGTAGTAATTCCACAAATCATATGATGATAGTAAACCCTTTTAGGGGCAAACAAGCATTTGTCAGCTTGTTTATGACTCATCCTCCAATAAGTGAGAGGGTAAAGAGGCTAAAAGAATTAAAAATTTAAAAAGCTCTAACATTCTAAGCAAAGGCTCGTTTTAATTCACCTACTCTATCTGTTCTTTCCCATGTGAAAAATCCCCTTTCTGTTTCTCTACCAAAGTGTCCATACACCGCAGTAGGTGAATATATTGGTCTTCTCAGGTCTAATATCTTTATTATGGAAGAAGGCCTAAAATCAAACATTTCTCTTACAACTCTTTCTATTTTTTTCTCATCCACAGGAGATGTACCAAAAGTTTCTACAGCAAAATCATCAGGTTGAGAAGAGCCTATAGTAAATGCAAATCTAACTTCGCATCTTTCAGCTAAACCAGCAACAACGATGTTCTTAGCAATATAACGAGCAAAGTAAGCAGCACTTCTGTCAACCTTAGTCGGATCTTTTCCTGAAAAAGCTCCACCCCCATGCCTAGCAACACCCCCATAAGTATCAACTATTATTTTTCTTCCTGTTAATCCAGAATCTCCCTCTGGTCCGCCAACAACAAATTTTCCAGTGCCATTAACAATTGTAATATCTCTTAACCGAGTTTCTAAAAGATTGTGTGGAATTGTAGGTTCAACTACCTCTTCCAAAATCCAGTTCCTCAATCCAGGAAGATCTCTATCTGCATGTTGGGCAGCAATACTAACTTTTTTTACATAAGGAACTCCATTGTCTCTATATCCTATTGTAACTTGCGACTTTCCATCAGGTCCTAAAAAATCCAGTTTCTTATATTTTCTAAGATTACTTAGCCTTGCTACTAAATCATGCGCCAGTTTTATAGACCAAGGCATTAAAACATCTGTTTCATTATCAGCATATCCATACATCAGACCCTGATCTCCAGCTCCTTGTTCTTTTTCTCCTCTAGGATCCACACCAATTGCAATATCTGGGCTTTGTCTTGTTATGTTTACGTGAAGTTTAAATCTCTCAGAACTAAAACCTGCCCAGTCCCCATCATATCCTATGCTTTCTAGAGTCCCTCTTACAACTTTTCTAAAATCTAAATTCGCACCAGTAGTTATTTCCCCCATAAGATAAACTTGTGGCATTAATGTGCCAAACAAATTTCTTTTAGCTTTAACCATAGACTCACAAGCAACTCTAGAATTAGGATCTTGTCTCAAACATTCATCTAAAACAGCATCAGAAATCTGATCACAAACTTTATCAGGATGACCTTCAGTAACACTTTCAGAAGTAAGAGTCCTTTCTTTTCTCATAACAAAAAAGATTCAGATGTTTTATTTAAAAATTTAGATTATAGAATTATTCTTTCTTATTGCTATCTTTAGAGCCTTTTCCGTTAAGCACCTCTAATTTTCCAAATCTACCTGCAGTTAATTGTTTCTCTCCCTGGAATTCATTACAATAACCATTACTAACCTTAACAGTGTCCCCTACATTAACCTTGTCTACTTCATCATTCCACAGAGTTAATTTTATCTTGCCAGAATCATCTTCTACTTCTGCATTGCAAACTCTGCCTGTTTGTCCAAACTTTTCAAAGGTTCTTGGTTCATCTTTAGAAACAACCTTAGCTTCTACTTCTATTTTTCCTTGTCTTGGCTTTATCTCAGATATTTTATCCATGTGTATGTGAGGTTTAACAAACATTTATAAAAGTTTTTGTTAAAAACAAAAAAATTTCTGAAATATTAATAAGTGGTAACAAACGTTATGCTTATAACTTTTTTTACTTCCAGCTTAAGCTATGGACCAAAAAACATCATTAAACAAGCAGTACACCTGGGTTCCAAGGAGGGTTATGGAAGAGTTTCCTAACGTTTATGATGGGGGCAGGAGGTTGTGGTTTTATAGAATACACCAAGCAGAAGAGGGGGTATCATCAATCTATATGTCTGTAATCGGCCACGGCGGGTTTAGAGCGGATTTTTGGGACGGGAAGACAAGCAGTTCTGTAGAGCTGCATTTTCCAGGAGAAGTAATGATTACTATTGGTTCAGATGGTAAGATGTGGCTAGGGGATTATATGGACCCAACAGGTAGGGATTTAACCCTCACTGCAATTAAAGAGTTGGGTCTAATCGCCATTTTAGGAGATTTGAAAACTCTCCCTGAACAGTTCCATGAAAGGTTAAAACCAGTCCTAGACTTAGCATCTCAAGCTGAAGCGTGTTCAGCATAATTTAGACAATCTGTATCCATCTGGAATTTCATTGAAACAATCAACTTCATTAAATCTCATTCTGCTTACCTTGCTGCAGGAACAATCATGGTAAACTTTGGAATTTTTACTGGCAACATAGTTAGTTCCTTCCTCGCATCCAAGAACAACGCAGGCATTCCTCTTCTCTATCCCCCATATTCCAACTCCCTTGTCTATTGCTTCTCTTTCAATCAATGCAAGTTTCTCAGAAAATTTTGTATTAGGCTCAATACTTAGTGTTTTGGCATATCCATGCTCAACCATATAAGCATTAACGAACATACCATCAACATATGCATATCTTAGATCCCTATCGTATTTGTCTTTATCCTGCACATCTTTAACAAGCAAAACAGTCCTGTTAAGAACAAGTTTCTTCATTTCATCCTTTGCTTCTTGATAATAATCTTCATTTATTTCTGGGGTGTTTATTCCCAGCAGTCTTATCCTGACCCCGTCCGCTGTTTCAACAGTATCACCATCTATCACCTCACTAATCAAGGTCTCTTCAGCTTCTAAAACAGCCTTCCCACTCAAACTATTTGAACATCCAGATAACAGAACTAAGGATATTACAAAGCTAATGATTACGTACCCATTCCATCTCATCTTCATTTAATCCAATTGTCTTAACAAAATCTTCATTTTTCAAGAAAGACCCATAAAAATAAAAGTCTTTCATTATCCTTCTTGTAGAAAGATGTGCGTACTTTGCTATTTTGTTTGATATTGATTTCTTCTTAGAATTCTTATTATTCCATATCCACATTTTAAGTATCCTCGAGTTTCTGGAGTAATTAATATGCCCATTTTTCTTTTCTTCTTTTGATAACCCCACACCAGCAGACATGAATACCCTTCTATAAACTAAAAATCGGTAATACTGTCTTTTGGTTATCCTCCCCCTATAAACATCAGACTTGCTCAAATAATCAAAGCAATTTGACAAATCCCTCCCAGAATATTCTTTAGGGGCATTTTCCTCCAGCCACAGGCCTATCTCATCCATATCTTCATGCAGAGAGTCAAAGACGCTAAATAAATCATTAGGATTCTTGCTCTTAAACAGAACTCTTAATACATTTGAGATTTCATTTGTTATATTCTTGCTCTTAAACAGAACTCTTAATACATTTGAGATTTCATTTGTTATGTCTCTTGAAACAAAATCAATATTGTTAAAATTACCATACCTAAACAGCTCTAAATCTATTAATGCGGCTCTCGCATCTCCGTTGCTTCTTATTGCTAAGCTTTTCAATAGTGAATCCTGTATCCCTAACCCTTCTTTTTCAGAAATATCCTTTAATATGGAAAAAATTGTTGTATAGCCCAGGGTCTCAAAATTAATCACCTTGCACAGTTTTTTAACTGCGGAGAAATTTTTATTCCAAGCATCATTTGCTGTTAATATAATAGGAAAACCGCTTTTCTTTATTACATCAATTATGGCGTTAACGCCACCCCTGTCGTATCTTCCCGTTAAACCGTCAATCTCTTCAATCAAGACAATTTTTCCTTTCTGAAATAAGCTCATTTGACTAGAAGCATTTCCTAAAAATCTCTGAATCTCTTCTTTATTCCTTACATCTGAAGAGTTGCTTTCAACCACTTCATAGTTCATTTCATTCGCAAGTGCGTATACGCTTGATGTTTTGCCAACACCAGTCTTGCCGACCAAGATCGCTGGGGTTCGGCTATTCACGCATTTTCTTAATTCATTTAATGCATAACTCTGGCCAAATATTTCTCCTGAATTCTTAGGCCTGTACTTATCTAGAAGCAACATTTTCTTTTAAGAAGGATACAATTCCTTTATTTGTTCTTTCAAAATTACTATACATTTTATCTACATCTTCCCAGACATAATCAAGATCTTCAATCCTTTTCTGTTTTTTATAGCTCTTGTTTAGTTTTTCCAGTACTTTTCTTTCTATCAATAATACAGGGAAATGAATTCTATAGTTCGAATCTCTGTCAATTAGATTCACCAAAGGAGCAACTTTCTTAAAATTCTGAACAAGCAGTATATGCACAAGTTCATGTACAAAAATTGTAAATAGTCTGTCGAAGTCCTTTTCAATTTTGATTGTGAAGGGATGTGAAAGAGACTCGTAAAACATTGAGTTTACAACAAAGCATTCAACATCCCTTTTAAATTTTAATTTAGAAACATTTTCTATTTCTTTTATGATCCTTGCTCCTTTTTTGTCCCAAAACTTTCTTACCGAGTTTATATATATTCTTGAATCTTTCTCAGTTTTTTCATCAAAACTACCCATCATTTCCCCAAGCATCATATCATACACTAGTGAATATTCAAAATTTATCTTCATTTTTTACAAAAGCTTGCAATCAAGGCCTCCAACTGTAAAAATTCATCACTTCCCTCAACCATTCTGAACTCAATCTCCCCGCATCTTTCAGTCATTTCCAGTTTCTTTTTGTCCTCTACATTTAATGCCCATATTTCTTTCTGAATCTGCTTTATGACATCAAGCCCGTTCAATCCATCTCTTAGCATTAAATGTAGCAGTAAATCTTTTGCCTTAATAAATTCTCCCTTTACAGATAAAGCCAGCACCTCTTTTATTTCTTTTGGATCAGCATAGCTTGCTATCTTGTAAACCAGGTCCTCAGTTATGTTTTTTTCGACAGAAGCGCAGCTTTGTAGAATATTTTCAACTCTTCTCGCATCTCCATTTGAAAGATTAAACAAAGCAGTTATTGTATTGTCATTAATCTTCAACCCTTCACTTTTTACTATCATCTCAACAATTTTCCGGATGTCATTTTCTCTTAATGATCTAAACCTAAAAATACTGCACCTGCTTTGTATCGGATCAATTATCTTGCTGGAATAATTGCAGCTCAAGCAAAATCTGCAGGTCTTAGAGTAGTTCTCCATAGTTCTTCTCAATGCCTGCTGCGCATCTCTTGTCAATGAGTCACATTCATCTAGGTAAATTATCTTAAAAGGAACATCCCCTATGGATTTAGTTCTTGCAAAATCTTTTATTGTATTCCTTACAACATCAATTCCCCTGTCATTTGACGCATTTAACTCAAGAAAATTTTCTCTCCAATGCTCTCCAAACAGTTTCTTTGCAATAATTAAAATTAGGCTTGTTTTCCCCACTCCTGCAGGGCCAGTAAACAATAAATGAGGTATATTCTTATTCTCAACAAAAGATTTTATCCTTCTGACTATCTCATCCTGACCCCTCAATTCTTCAAAATCCTTGGGTCGATATTCCTCTATCCAGATAGGACTCTCCATATTTTTACATTTCACAACAAACTTTATATGTATTTAGATAGTAAAATTATACCAATCTTGAAAAGTAATTATTAAAGAGTGGTTAAAATAGAAACCTTTATAAATCTTTAAATCTCCAAAAACACATGGCAAGTCAAGTCCAATTATATCAAATACCAGAAAAATTAGAAGTAGCAAGAGTCTTAGATGATTCTATTTTGCCAGCTTATACT
>Ga0209541_10009782_pt1 | contig 15459 bp, 14 predicted proteins | sample RifCSPlowO2_01_FD_184027 | JGI IMG/M metagenome (GOLD analysis project Ga0209541, IMG submission 184027) | Groundwater microbial communities from Rifle, Colorado - Rifle CSP2_plank lowO2_0.1 (SPAdes) (version 2) | ecosystem: Environmental > Aquatic > Deep subsurface > Groundwater | place...
ATCGCTCCGGCTTTCAAATCTCAACGCGAGACAAATAATTGTCTCACTCCTTCGGCGAATTCACTGCGTTCATTAAGCCGAAGGTGGGATTTGAACCCACGACCCACGCTTTACGAAAGCGTTGCTCTGCCACTGAGCTACTTCGGCAGAATTGCGAGCGGCGAGAATTGAACTCGCGCCTTGTGCTTGGGAAGCACACATTCTGCCACTAAACTACGCTCGCTAATTAAACAGATTTTTAATCGCCAGCCAAAACGAAATAAAAAATCCCTGCTTCGCTAATTCCCCGTCCGCTTTTTTTTCTTCTTCATTTAAAACCACCAAAATTTCTTCGCCCGGCTTCTTGACATTAAACCGCTCGCGAATGATTTTTTCAAGGCCGCCGGCCGAATTTATGTTTCCCAAACGCCCTTCCATTGTTTTGTTTTTTCCCTCAAGCAAAATCAACTCATTTTCAAGCGCCGCGTTTTCTTTTTTAATCGCTTTAACAGCTGAATATTCTCTCGCCGTCAAACTGAAAAGCCAGGCGGCCGCCAAAATCAGCGCGACCACCGCCGGCCGGGAAAAAAATAATTTGCGCCAGCGCCGTTTTGTTTGAAATTCTTTCATAAAATACTTAAATTACGAAACACGGACAAATTGCTTTTGGAAACGATTAAGGGGGAGTCCACTGGACGGTCGCTTTGCGACCTTCTATAAATAGGGGGGATTTAAGGTCTCCCTCTTACCGCGTTGAGAAAAACAATTTGGGAGTGTTTTGTAATTAACATTAAAATGATAAAATTTTTAAATGCCGACGGTCAGACAAAAAAGAAGAAATCAAATTATCTGGATCATTATCAGTATAATAGCAGTTTTAGGAATGGTTGCTTTCACCGCCATTCCCTTCTTTTAAGAAGCCTGCAACAGGCCTAATTTTTAATCATCTTAACGAAAACCTCATGAGGAATGTTGATTTTTCCTCTTGCCTTTAATTTTTGTTTGCCTTTTTTTTGTTTTTGCCAAAGTTTCATCTTTCTGGTCCTGTCACCGCCGTATAAATATCCGGCGACGTCTTTTTTAAGGGCCGGCAAGGCGCGGGAAGCGATAATTCTCCCTTTGGCCAAGGCTTGGATTTTAACGGTAAAAAGCGCGCGCGGAAGAATTTCGTGAAGCTTTTCCACCAGCCGCCTCCCTTCATATTCCAAACGATCTTTGGCGACGACGCGCGAAAAAGCCGGCACTCTTTCTTCCGCCACTAAAACGTCTAAACGGGATACTTGGGCTTCGCTTTGGCCGGCTAATTCATAATTAAAAGAAGCGTATCCCTGGCTGACGCTTTTTAAATTATCAAAAAATCCCCGCATCAGCTCACGCAAAGGCATTTTTCCCTTGATGATCAAGCGCCTTTCGCCGAAGAGATCGGTATTTTTTATTTCAGCGCCGTATTCCCGCAAAAGAGAAATAATTTTATTTAAGTGCGGCTGCAGAGTCAAAATTTCAAAGTTCAGCCAAGGTTCTTTAATTTTTGTTATTTCAGAATCGTCGGGAAACCGGCTGGGAGAAAAAATTAACCAGCTCTTTCCGTCTTTGCCGAAAACTTCATAAAGCACGCTGGGCGTGGCGATGATTAAATCTATTTCAAATTCCCGCCGAATTCTTTCAATGATAATTTCCATATGGAGCATTCCTAAAAAACCGCAGCGAAATCCCCGGCCCAAAACCGCGTCCGCTTCCTGTTCAAAAGAAAAAGCGCTATCCGTCAAGCGTAATTTATAAAGAGCGTTTTTCAATTCCTCAAATTTTTCCCCTTGCGAAGGAAAAATACTGGAGAAAACCACCGGCTGGGGCTCTTGGTAACCGGCAAGAGCCGGCAAAGGATTCCGAAAAGAAACAACCGTATCGCCCACCTTGACTATTTCCGGCCGCTTGATATTGGTCGCTAAATAGCCGATTTCACCGGCGTTTAATTGTTCGGTTGGTTTTAAAAACGGCTTGAAAATTCCCACTTCGGCGGCGATAATTTTCTGATCCGCGAAATGAAGCTTTAACTCGTCGCCTTTTTTAAAAATTCCGTCAAAAACGCGAAGATAAGCGATCACGCCCTGATGGGAAGAATATTCAAAATCAAAAATCATCGCCCGAGGAGTTTGCCCGGGCAAAACCTTGGGCGGCGGAATCCGCCGGATAATTTCCCGCAAAAGATTTTCTATTCCTTCTCCGGTCTTGGCGGAAATTTTTAAAATTTCTTCCGGCTTAATGCTTAAAAAATCAATCAATTCCCGGCTGGTTTCCTCAACGCGCGCGTGCGGCAAATCAATTTTATTTAAAACCGGAATAATAACCAATCCCAGCGCGCGCGCCATTTCAATATTGGTGATCGTTTGGGCTTCCACCCCCTGGCTGGCGTCCACTAAAAGAATCGCTCCCTCCACCGCCGCCAAAGAACGGGAAACTTCGTAAGAAAAATCTATATGGCCGGGCGTATCAATTAAGTTCAGAGTATAACGTTTTGCGTTTAAGATATAAGGCATCATTACCGGCTGCAGTTTAATGGTGATGCCGCGCTCGCGCTCAAGTTCCATCTGATCCAGATATTGTTCGCGCATTTTTCTCTCCTCAACAGTCTTGGTAATTTCCAAAAACCGGTCCGCTAAAGTGGATTTTCCGTGATCAATATGGGCGATGATGCAAAAATTGCGAACGTTACCCGTCATAATCATAAGATACTGAATTTTCGGATATTTGCCATAATTCAATTAAAAAAATATACTTAGATTAAAGAAAACGGTAAGTTTTAAGTTCATTGAAAATTAAGGATGGGAAAAAATGATTTTTAAAATTATATTTTTTATCGCGATTTTCAACTTTTCCGCAATTTTCCAATCATTCGCCGATCAATCCAATAAAGAAACGTTTCTGAAACAAATGGAAAAAAGTTATAAAAGAGAAGTTCCAAAACTTTCCGGGATTGAACTCTTGTTTCTCTCTGAACTTGATTTTTCAGACGCGACCGATAAACATAGAATATTCGGTCTTAACTCAAATAATAAATTAAGAGAAATTCCGGATTTCGCGAAAAAACCTTTTTATGAAACCTTAACTTTATTTATCAATCATAAAATAGATAATTGGAACTTTAAAAAATTATTAGACTCCTATAATCAATATACAGAAATAAACATTAATTTTAAAGTTGAAGAATCATCAGCCGGAATAAAAGACACGGATAAAAAAATCGGCGTCAAAACGGAAATTTTCAATTTTTTCTTTTCTCAGCGCGAATTATCCCCAGACCGATCTTTAAAATTAAGCCTTAAACTTGAACCGAAAGAAATAAATTCCATTGAAAAAATGATTAATCCGAATCTTTCCTTAAAACAAGAATTCAGCCGCCATTTAGAATATGAAGCAAGATATTCAACGCTGAATGGATTAAAAATCCTGATAACGAGAAACAATCTTTATTTATGGAATCGGCCGTTATCTTTATTTAAAGAATATCAAGATGTTGATAAAACTGTAAATTTCAGCGCCACAATAAAAATCAATGAAAATTTGGAATTAAAAATTAAAACAACCAATTACTTAAATACCGGAAAAAAAGACATTTTTATAGTCTTTTTTATTCCGCTTAAATTTTAAACACAACCTCTTAGGTTGTGTTTTTTTTAAAGCAGCCTCTCCGGTTCCTGGGAAATGACGCTCGCTTTCCAAAATTTTTGATGAAGCGTCCCGGCCACCGTTAAAAATTCTTCGTTATCAAAAACCCAAAGCGTTAAAGCGCCGACCAGCAGGCCAAAAAATCCGGCGAAAACTCCTTGGGAAAAAACACCCAGAAAAGTTCCCAAATCAAAGATATTATCAAACAGCCGCAAGCTAAAATAACTGACCATTCCCAAAACCAAACCGGTAAATCCTATTTCCAAAAAAGATTTGAATAATCTTTTTTTAATTAATTCCCAATCGGGGAATTCGGTAAAAATTGACCGGCTAAAAATTTTATAAAAACCGACGCCCAATAAAAAAACATTAATTAAACTGCCTAAAGAAAAAGCTAAAGACAGGGCCAGCACCGTTCCCTCCAATCCTTCCGTTCTTAAAAGGCCGAAAAAAAATCCGCTGAAAATTTTAGAAGCCTTTAAAAACCAAACCAAAAAAAAGGACAAGCCGATAATTAAAATTGAAGAAATAAAATTTATCGCGACGGGAAAAATCGTGCGATCCGCCGCGTAAAATACCCGCACCAAGAGTGTTACTAATCCCTGGGAAAGAATAGACAAACTAAAAAGGAGCAAGGCGGCGGCGGTCAACCGGGTGTCGGTCCAGCTGAAAACTCCCGCTCCCAAGATCACCCTCACGATTTGAGCGCGCAAAACGATAAATAAAACCGTGGCCGGCACCGACCAAAAAACAATATGGCGAAAAGCGTCTAAAAAACTGAGAAAAAATTCCCGTTTATTATTTCCGACAAAAAAGCGCGCCAAAGTCGGAAAAGCCGCCACACTGTAAGAAATCCCAATTAGGCTTAAAGGCACGGACTGAAGATTATTGGCAAAATTAAACACGGAAATGCTGCCGACGGTTAAAGTGGAAGCAATGGCCGTAATAACAATAATGACCAATTGATTCAAAGATAAACCCAAAGTGCGCGGAAAAGAAAGTTTTACCACTTCCCATAAATCATTCGCCAAACCGATTGATTTAAAATAAAATCGGAAACCAAGCCGCATTAAACTGGGAATTTGCACTGATAAATGAAGAAACGCTCCCAAGCCCACTCCCCACGCCAGGCCGGCTAACCCCAGAAAAGGATAAAAGAATAAAATGCCCACGATAATTCCGAAATTATAAAAAACAGGGCTTAAGGCGTAAATAAAAAAACGGCGAAAAGATTGAATAACGCTGGAAACCAGATTGGAAAGGCCTAAAAGAACGGGGGATAAAAGCAAAATGCGGCTAAGTAAAACAGCCTGGGCTTTATCCGTTCCTTCAAGCCCGGGAGCGACGGCCGTAATCAAAAAAGGCATCAGCCAAAAAGATATTAACACCAAAAAAACCGTAATTAAGAAAAAAATCACAAAAATGCCGCCCATAAAATATTGGGCGTTTTTTTTATCTTCCGAAAATTTTCTAAGAAGAATCGGGATAAGAGCGGTATTGGCGGCGATCAAGAGAGTGGCGGTGTATAAAAAATCCGGCACGCGAAAAGAAACAAAATAAATATCCAAAGCACGGCCTGCTCCAAAAGCGGAAGCTAAAAGACGGTCGCGAAAAAGCGCCAAAATATCGGCTAAAATTCCGGCGCCAGCCAAAAGAAAAGCCGCCTGATGTAAATCTGAAAATTCCCGATGGAAAAGCTGAAATAATCTTTTAACCACGAAATAATTCTCATTAATCCACCGGTGGTTCTTTTCTTTCCTCCGGAACAGGCGAGATGCCGGCCAAAGCTGGTTTTCCTTTTTTAATATTTTCCAGAATTTTTACTATCTCGCTATGGCCGGGATTTAATTTTAAAATATGCTCAAATTGCGCCAAAGCATCCGTTTTTTTATTCAAACGATCATAAGCCAAACCCAAAAAATATCGCGCGTTAGAATAATCGGAATTAATGCTGACGGCTCTTTCTAAAACCGCTTTTACCTGTTCAAAATCTCCTTTTTGGTAATAAAGCAAGCCAAGCTGAAAAAGAACGCCTAAATCATCGGGAGCCAAAAAACGCGCTTCTTCCAGATATAAAATCGCCTCGTTGGTTTTTCCTTCCTGAACCGCGATTTGAGCTAAAAGAAATCTGGCGGGAGTATAGTCGCTTTTAAAAACAATGGCTTTATTCAAAAGATCGCGCGCTTTTTCAAGGTTAGCCGATTGAACCGCTACTCTGGCTTGGGCTAAAAAGTGAGCCGGACTTTGAGGATCCCGTTTCCTTGCTTCTTCATAAAAATTATTCGCCGCCTCTGCCGCTCCGGAAATTTTCAAAGGCGTCACTGCTTCATAAACCCTAGCCAGCGCAACCCAATTGAAAGGATCAATGGGATTAGATTGTGCCGCCGCCTGACCGTATTTAATGGCATCCGACAAAACATTCTGAAATTGCGCCGTCATTTCATCGCCGGTAATATCCTGGCGGGATAAAAGCCGCTGAAGTTTTACCAAATTTATCTCAACTAAAGAACGCCAATAATGATCGCGGCTGTCAAATTTCGCCGCGCGCAAAATCATCGTCTCGGCTTCCGCCAAATTTCCGCCGGCGTTAAAAACAGCCAAGCCCCGGCTAAAAGAATAAGCGGCAAAATACTTCTGCGAAAGATAAAAAACGCCGGCCACGCCGAAAAGCAGAAAAGAAATCATCAAAATAACGGAGATAAAACCGCTGGCGTTGTTTTTAAAAAGAAGAAAATGATATTTTTTCACGAAACCTTGTTCAATCGCCAAACCGATAAACAAGCCGGAAAAAATAAAACTGAAAATAAAAATCAAAAATCCCGGCGCGTAAAAAATATTCATTATCCAAAGATAAGCCGCGCTGAAAAAACTGATAATTAAAAGATGATAAGCCACGGAGGAATCGGGCCGCGAAATAGCCTGAAAACCCCGCCGCAACAAAAAACCGAGCAAAAACAAAAAAACTAAAAAACCTAAAATTCCCGCCTCGGCCAAAAAAGAAAACAAAAGACCCGCTCCGCTGGTAAAACGAACATCCCAAAATAAAGTATTGTTCAAACTGGCCGGTTTAAACGCCAGCCAATCGTATAAAAAAGTATTAGGGCCAGAACCAACTAAAAAATGTTCGCTTAAAACGCTTTTTATAACTTCCCAAGTCGCGCTCCAAGAAGGACGCACTTCCAAAAAATTAATATTAATACCCGCGAAAGATATGAATTTTGCCACCAGCGGTTGAGCTAAAAGAAAAAACAAAACAATTATTAAAACAATCGAGGTCCAGCTGAAAAATATCCGAGCGCTCTTTTTTAAAACAAAAAGATAAGAAAAGAAAACAATCAAGAAAACCGATAAAACCCACCATAAAACGTTAAAATTCACCAGCCCTAAAGCTAAAAAGGATAAAACAAGCGTCATAATCAGAAAAAATTTCATTGATTTAGGCTTAATAATTTCCAAAAAAGCCAATGAAAGAAAAACAATTAAACCGGAAAAAATTCCGAAACTGTTCCAACCGCCGATTAAATTAAAAGTAGAAGAGTTAAAAATTTCTTTCCAAAAAGGAAAATCGGAAAACATCTGAAAAAATTTGGCGATAAAAACCAAATCCGCGGAAATAAAAAAAATGAAAAACCATTTAAAAACATGGGCGGTATTTTGAAAAAGCATCATCGCCAAAAAAGCGGCGATTGCGCCCGCCAAAACCGACGCAAAAGTGCCGGCTTCATAACCCATTCCGCTAAAAGAAAAATGTGGGCTTTGCGAAAAAATAATAGCCAATCCCCAAACTAAAACCAACAAAACAAGAGAAATCAAGAAAAAACTCTTGGGCAAATTTATAAAATTTGTTTTAACGCGGCCAACCAGCCATAAAAGAAAAGAAAAGATTATCAAAAAATAAGCCAAATAAGCTTTATTTAATTCCAACGGAAAAATCGTAATCGGCAGAACCCACAACGGCAGTAAAAATCCAAAAATATAAAAAATAGTTCTGGCTGCTTTATCAAAAATATTTTCCCCGACTTTTTTCTTAGACTCTTCCGCGGCTTCTTTTTTAAAAGAAATGGTTATTTCTTCAGAATTCATATAATAAAATTTAAGTAATAATCAATATCCTAACATATCTTACTATTGTTTTCAAACAGTGTATAATAAAAGTGTGGAAAAAAGATTTCTGACCATTAAAGAAGCGGCGAAATTTTTAGAAGTAGCGCCTTTAACTCTTAGAAATTGGGATAAATCTGGAAAATTAATTGCTCGACGCCTTCCTCTCAACCGCTATCGCGTTTATACTATTTCCGAACTTGAAAATTTTCTCCGGCGTTTTAACTTAAAAAAACGCCGTCAAATTCCGGTAATCTTACTGGAAGACTAAACCCCCACACTTATACATAAGTGTGGGGGTTAGATGACGCATCTGTAAGCCGGATTCTGTGCCGATTTATTCATCATAAATCGCGATGGCTATCTATCTGGCCTTGTTATTGCTAACAAGATCAAGCGGTTCCCTGCCCTGCGCGAAACGCAAGACAATCCGACCTTGCACCGGATAAGTGTTTTCCTCCACTATTTGTCGCCAAATAATGTTGTGAGCTCTTACCTCGCTCTTTTCACCCTTGCCTCTTTCAATAATTCAAGCTTTTGACTTGAATTGATGACGATTGGCGGTATAGTTTCTGTGGCACTGTCTCGCCGCCCAGCCTTTTTTACGAAAAGAGCTGGACGTGGTGGGTGTTACCCATTATCTCTGATCCCATTATTTTTTAATGAGAACGGTGTCCGGACTTTCCTCCCGGCAACCGCTAGCGCGGCCGCCAGGCAGCCATCCGACGCGTCATCCAACATCACTTTACCATAAATTATTCAAAAAAGCAAAATTAAACAGCCTTCTTTGAAGAAGGCTGTTTATAAAAAAGGCAACCAATCATATTTATGAAAATCTCGGTATTTATTGCGGATAATAATCCGCCAATTTAAAATATCTATTTCTTCATTGGATTCTTCAATGCTAAAATTCATTAATCCTTTTCCGTTATAATCTTGAGCAAAAAAAAGATGAGCTATTTCATGAGCTAAAATCTGCCGTTGTTCTTTTAGATTATTTCCTGATTTTAAAATAACCGCCTTTTCTATTGATAGACCGAGAGAAACTTTATCATCAAAATCAAGTTCTCGTTTTGTAAAACAAATAATTACGTCGCAAGGACCGTATTTAACATCGCGAAGAAGTTTTTTAATATCAGCCATTTCAGCCGCGTCTCGCCAGATTTCAAAATCGCCGCCGATTATCCGAATGCCAAATTCACGCTCAAAAATTCCGGAAGCCGCTTTTAATATTCGGGAAATTTCGCCGGCCCATTCTTCTTGCTCTCTTTTACCGATAAATGATCGATCAGGGACTAATTTAGCGACGACAATCCGATCAATTTTAGAAAATATTTTTCGTTCGCCGAGGCTTTCCAAAAAATTTGAATCATAAAATTTAAAAGTTGAAAGTGAAAAAAGAATAATCAAGCCGATAATAACGCGGTAATTCAATTCGCGCTTGCTGTGATTTTCCAGCCGATTGCCAAATAATTTCATTTTATTCACCTCTATTTAATTGTAAAATTACTAAAAAATAATTATAATATGAAATTATCATCAATGGGCGTAAAAATCAAAGATATTTTTGTTCTTTAAAAAGGAGGGAGATGATGGATCAGCAATTTTGCCCTTATTGCCAAAAGATTACGAATATATATCTTTCTGGTTCTGAAAGAATAACCGCGGAAAACGCGGAAAATAATTTTAAAACCATTATTATAAAATCTTATTCTTGCCAGCGATGCGGCTCGTTTATTTTTAGCCAACAAAAAGAAGAGAAGGAGATATAAGAAATCAAAATACTTCAGTCAAACTGAAGTATTTTTTTCGTCAAATTTCGCAAACGCCGGCGACGCAAGCCAGCTCCTTGGCGCCTTCTGTCTCATCATCTTGTTCATAAAGCACGATTTGAGAAAAATCCGCTTTAGGAAATTTAGCCGCCAGCTCTTCATACTGCTCTTTGGTGATTTCTTCATAAGGCGCGAGTTTGTAAATATGCTCTTCGCGCGGCAAAAAAGATAAGCCGCCGATCATCGCCCAATTCTCGTAGAGCCAATGAGCCACCCTTATCCATTCTTCTTCGCCGACTGAAACGGTCACCGAGGGATTATGTTCCGTGTAATTTTCTTTAACTTTTTTCCAGTGGGCCAGCTGATCAAGCGCCGACAAATCATTCCTGAAAATCGCATCCTTGGGAGATTTAATCGGAAATTCAATAATGTAAGTATTGGCGTTTTCTATAAATTGGCCGACTTCCGGTTTATAGGGCACTTTCTGATCTTTTAACATTTGAAATAAAGAATCGGTCGCGGAAATCCTGATGCGCCGAATATAATAAGGAGAATGGCGGGCATGCATTCCGCTGGAAGCATCCACTAATTGGGAAACTGTGCCGGAAGGCTTGACGCAGGTAATGGAAGCGGAAGGATTAATGCCGAATTTTTTCGCGTACTCCTGATTGATTTTTACGGCTGTTTCTTTCATTTTCCGCAGAATTTTCGGCTCGCGGCTGGCCGGCGAATCCCACTGGCCCGTAATTGATACGCCGAGCAAGCGTTCCTCTTCGCAATTTTTTTTCCATTCTTTGGAAATATAAGAAAAGTTGGTGAGCGTTGATTGATAAGTGCCTAAAATAACGGCCAGCCGCGTTTTTTTAAGAAGCGATTTTTCATCGTCTTCGCGGCGCGCCACCACTTCGGAAAGATTGCAGAATGATTTGGAACGCAAAATTATCTCGCCGCAAGGATTTGTTCCGGCAGTTGAAACATTTTTTTTAAAAGTTTTCCAGCGGCGCGGCGGGATTTGCTTTTCCAATCCTCCCCGATTAAAAATCCCCCGCTCGCCGCTTCCGCTTTTTATCAAAGCCAGCCATTCTTCCAAAAACTGCGCGCCAGTGGGTTTTTGATTGTAAGCCGCCGAATTATTGGCTAAACTTCTCTGCGGCTCTTTTAAATAAAACTGACCTTTTTTGGCGTCGCGCATTTCTTCGTCATTCAAATCCGAAAGAGAAATTAAAGCGCTGCGGCGCACGCCGCCGGAAACGACGATTTCGCCGATTTTACAAACTAAATCATGAACATCAATATTAGACAGCCGCCGCCCTTGCCGCGTCAAAATCTTATCGCGAGTAAAATTAAGAAGCTCCTTTAAAGGGCCGTGACCGGAAGATTTTCCACCCATTGTTTTAAGGCGCGCGCCTTCGGGCCGAAGCCGAGAATAATCAAAATCAACGTCTTTTCCTAAAAACCAGGTTTTTAAGCCGAAAATCAGCGCCTCGCACCATCCTTCCTTGCTGTCTTCCACAAAATAAGTTTTGAGCCGGCGGCCGGTTTGTTTTTTAATCTGGGGAAGCGCTTGAACGGTTTGAGACTCCACGGAAAAACCCGCGCCGGCGCCGCACATCAAAATATACATAATATCGGCGAAATCTTTCAGTTTTGCCGGCGCGATGAAAGAACAATTATAAGCGGCCACGTTAGTCGCCCGCGCCGCGTCGCCGGCGCTCCAGAAAAGCCTCATTGACGGCATTACTTCCTGATAAAGAACCGCTTGGCGAAGTTCCTGATATTCTTTTGACGAAAGCTTATCGCCCAAATTTTCTTTCATAAAAGAAAAATAACGGTCCACAACTTCAATCCAAGTTTCGCGGCGATTTTCTTTTTCCAGCCAGCGCGAATAACTGCGATAAAAAACGAATTCCGCCAATGGATTTTTAAAATGCTTTTTGCTTTCGCGAGTTAATTTTTTAATATGGAGCGGCACCTGTTTTTTCTTTTTCCGAATTTCCGCCCGTTTATACCGATAAAGAATATAAGCCTTGGCCGTCTTTGGAAAATCCATTAAAATCAAATTTCTTTCCACCGTATCCTGAATATTTTCAATATCGGGAACGTTGTCTTTTAAAGAATGTTTTTGTAAATCTTTTTTAACGGCCGCCGCCACTCTTGGCGGGTCGTATTTAAGATCGCCTTCGCCGGCTGATTGCATTGCCCGAAAAACCGCGCTGCTGATGCGCGATAAATCAAAATCAACGAGACGGCCGTCTCGTTTCCTGACTTGAGTTAAAAGAGATATTTTTTGCGGAGGCATTCCTTAATTATACGTTGTTCAACTTTCAGCGCAAAATGTGGATAACTAAATTTTCTTGGATCTTCTTAGAAATGCCGGAATGGCGTTCCATTCTTCGTTTTCCTCCTCGTTTTTTTTACGATTATCGCTTGTTTTGCGGCTATCAAAAGAACCGACGGCATGGCTGTTATTTTTAATCTCCGGCTGAAAAAGAGACTGCCGTTTTACGTCGTTTTGAGGAAAACCGGCCGCGATAACCGTCACTTTTATCTCATTTTTCTTCAAGCGGTCGTCTTTAGCGGCGCCAAAAATAACTTTGGCGTTTTTATCCGCCGAATCAGTGATAATTTTGGCCGCTTCCTGAACTTCCATCATCGTTAAATCCAATCCGCCAGCGATGGAAAAAAGCACACCTTTGGCGCCGTCCATTGAAATATCTAAAAGCGGAGAATTTATGGCGATCCTCGCCGCCACCTCGGCTCTTTTTTCTCCTTGGGCAAAACCAATCCCCATCAAAGCCGATCCCGCGTTCTCCATTATCGCTCTGACATCGGCAAAATCAACGTTAATAATGCCGGGAATGGTGATTAAATCGGAAATGCCTTCCACGGCTTGCCTTAAAATATCGTCGCACATCGCAAAAGCGGAAAGAAAAGAAGTATTCTGTTGAACAACGTTCAACAGGCGGTCATTGGGAATGATAATCATCGCGTCAACCGCTTCTTTTAAGTTTTTTAAACCGTTTTCAGCAATGTTCATTCTTTGAGAACCTTCAAAACTAAAAGGCTTAGTTACCACCGCCAGAGTTAAAGCGCCTTGGTCTTTAGCTAAACGCGCCACGACCGGCGCCGCGCCCGTGCCGGTTCCGCCGCCGAAACCGCAGGTGATAAAAACCATATCCGCTCCCTTGATCGCGTTCTGAATTTCGTTTTCGGTATCTTCGGCGGCTTGCCGGCCGATTTCCGGATTCATCCCCGCGCCCAAGCCGCGCGTCAAATTTTTCCCGATATGAATTTTCTTTTCCACTAGAGAATAATGAAGGTCTTGCGCGTCGGTGTTGATGCCGATAAAATCCACTCCTTTTATTTTAGAATTAACCATGTGATCCACGGCATTAAGGCCTGAACCGCCCACACCAATCACTTTAATTCTGGCAAATGTCTCTATTTGAGGATTTATTTTTCCCATACGATTTTATTTATCTTCATTATCATAGCACTTTTGAAGATACAAGCAAGAATAATAACGCCGGCAAAAAAGCTCTCAACCAGCGGGCTAAGACGCTGCCCGCGCTTTTTATCGTTGAAAAATCGGAAACATACCCTTTTTCATCTTCAAAACCGTAAAGGCAAAGACCGGCGGCCACGCTCCATTTTGGATCTTGGAACCGGTTATAATCGGAATGAATATTCTGGGAGACGCCGATTTGCGCCGGCAATTGCAATTCGCGGCGAAAAAATTCCGCTAAATCCGCCAAGTTGGCGCCGCCGCCGGTCACCACGATTCCGGCCGGCAACAGCCGGCTGCGTCCGATTTTCTTTAAATGTTTTTCCATTAATTCAACGATATCGGCCAAACGCGCGTCAACAATATCCGTTAATTTTGTTTTTCGCGCCTTCTCGGCGGAAAAATTGTGCTTTAATTTTTCCGCTTCTTCTAAAGATAATTGAAAACCAACGGCAATATCGTTGGTGATATGGGAAGAACCGATTGGAAAAATCTCCAAAGAAAGAGGCAGGTTTTCTTCAAAAACCGCCAGAGCGGCGGTTGCGGCGCCCAAATCAAGCAAAGCGACGCCCGCTTCTTTTTGTTTTTTGCTTAAAACCGCCAGACCGGCCGCGAAAGGAGAAACCGCCACATCATCAACGGTTATTCCCGCCCCTTCCACGCTCTTGATTAATTTATTCAACTGCTGGGTTAAACCGACGATAAACATCGTTTCCGCTTCAAGACGCGCCCCAATAAGACCTAAAGGATTTTGGCTGATTAACTCTCCGTCAACCGTAAAAAATAAAGGGTGGGCGTCAACAACGGATTTATTAGAAAGCAAGGCAACCGGCGAACGGCACGCCTCAATGGCCCGCTTTACGTCGTATTCGGTAATTTCATTATCCGCCCGGGACGCCGCCACTACTCCTTTTTGGCGGAGAGAAGAAACGCCTAAACCACCCATAGAAACATAAGCGTGTTTTATGACCGCTCCCGAAGATTTTTCCGCTTCCCGACAGGAAGCAACCACAGCCTGGGAAATTTCGGAAACATCAACCACCGACCCTTTTCTGACGCCTGAAGACGCGGCTTCTCCCACTCCCAAAACATGGGGGAGTTTCCCTTTTTCTTTTTCCGCCACCATTGTTTTGACCGACAATGTGCCGATATCAATGCCGATTACAATATTTTTTCCCATTTTTTTTCTTCTTTAGCCATTTTTGCGGCTTCTTTTTCTCGCTGATGATTAAAACCCTTTAAATGAAGGATGCCGTGCAGATAAATTTTTTTTAAATGCCAACTAAAACTTCTTTTAAAAAAAGGAGCTTCGCGCCGAAGATAAACTGGACAGAGAAAAATCTCTCCGATGTTCTTTTCTATTAAAAAAGAAAGGATGTTGGGCCGGCTTAATTTTTGTTCTTGGGGAGGATATTTTTTTTTGATTCCGGCGATTTTTTTTTCTCCCGCCAGCACGACGCTTAAATCAAACTGCTTTCCTAAAATTTTTTCCGCGATTTTCTTCCAAGCGATGCCCGGTATCTTTTGTCTCGTTAAATTGATAAAGCTGACCATTTACGCTTTAGCGTTTTAACATTTCCCGCGCTATTTTTGTCACTCGATCGCCGCCGGCCCTGCCTTTTAAAATCGGCATCACTACTTTCATCACTTTGCTGAAATCTTTCTCGCTTTCGGCGTTCGCCTCCCTGATTCCTTCGCCGACAATCCGAATAATTTCTTCATCCGGCATTTCCGGCGGAAGATAATTCTTTAAAATTTCCAGTTCTTCTTTTTCCCGTTCCGCCAAATCAAAACGGCCGCCTTTTTCAAATTCTCTGACGGAATCTTTTCTTTTCTTGACTTCGGAAGAAAGCGTCTCTAAAACTTCACTGTCCGAAAGACCGATGTCTTTTTTTCTAAACTCTATTTCTTTGTTAAGAATGGATGACAGGACCATCCGTAAAACCGAAACCGTCATTTCATCTTTTTTTTTCAGCGCCTCTTTCAAATCTTGATTTAATTTTTGTTTTAAAGTATTGGCCACTCTATATTATTTATTATTTGTTATTATTCAATTTCGCCTAATTTCCTCCGCCGTTCCATCTGTTTCTGCCAAGCCAAACGCCGGAGCGCTTCTTTTTTTTTGGTATAATTTGATTTTGAACGTTCTTTTTTTTGGGTTTGGCGGACGCTGATCAAAAAACCGGATCTTTTTACCGCTCGGGTAAATCGTCTGAGCACGCCGGCGGTTGATTCGTTATTTTTTTTTGTAATTTTTATATTATGAATCATAAATTTCTAACGGGGTTCATTTTTAAGGCATTCGCATGCCATTCCCGCTTAAAAGGTGAAGATGCAAATGATCAACAATTTGTCCGCCGGTTCGGCCGACATTAAAAATCAGCTTATAACCGTCAAGATTTTTCTTCAGAGCGATATCCCGCGCTTTTAAAATAATTC
>Ga0209541_10009783_pt1 | contig 15459 bp, 17 predicted proteins | sample RifCSPlowO2_01_FD_184027 | JGI IMG/M metagenome (GOLD analysis project Ga0209541, IMG submission 184027) | Groundwater microbial communities from Rifle, Colorado - Rifle CSP2_plank lowO2_0.1 (SPAdes) (version 2) | ecosystem: Environmental > Aquatic > Deep subsurface > Groundwater | place...
TGGCATGGGAGAAACCTTACGGGGGAAGTCCGTCGGCATGCAGGCAAGGCACTTCTATATGAAGTGCTTTACGCATAATATGTTGGTGAGGGGTTAAGATGGAACTTGCAATCGAGCCGTAAAAACAAAACCTTTATATATCAGTTATGGATAATATTATCCAGATATGGATAATAGGCATAAAATAATCAATCATCTTGGAAAGCATCCTCATGAGAAGCACACGATGCATGGATTAAGCAGAGAATTACATATACCTTATGCTAGTTTTTATAGGACTATACACTCTATAAAGGATTTATTGATTATTGAAGCGGTTGGAAAATCTAAAATAATCGCACTTGACAAACAAAACAAGGTAGTAAAATCACATTTAGTTGTATCTTCGGATGAAGAAAGAAAAGATTACCTAAAAAAGCACCCCATCATCAGAAAAATGTATCAGGAGCTGAACACCGAGGATATTGTCGTATTGTTCGGCAGTTATGCTAAAAACGCGCAAACAGAGAAAAGCGACATTGATCTGTTGATAATAAACAACAATGGCAAAAAAAGCATTTCTTTCTCAAAATATGAGCTGTTATTCAAAATAAAAATAAACCCTATTTTTGTAACAAAAAAGGAATTTACATTAATGCTTAAAGATAAACAAGAAAATGTAGGCAAGCAGGCCTTATATGATCATATACTCTTAAATAATCCAGAAGGCTTTTGGGGGTGTATTTTTAATGGAGTTTGATAAAACAAGGTATAACCGGCTGTTTGAAGAATGTATCAAAGAGGGGAGAATTAAGAAGTCCCAACAGTCTTTCAAGATTAAACTATTTCTTGAAAAAGCAGAGAATAGCTTATTAATTGCTAAGCATGTAAAAGAAATTCAACCTTCAAAAGACCAGCCAAAAAAGCTTTTTTGGGATTATTGGGCTATTACAATCTCTTATTACTCTATGCTCTATGCAGCAAAAGCGGCAATTCTATCCAAGGGATATGAAGTTTCAGACCATGATGCCGCTCAAATAGCCTTAGGCCACTTATTGGTTCCAGATGAAATTGAAAAAGAGGACTTGGAAATATTAAGCCAGTCATACAAAATATTTGAAGATGAGTATGTCCATTATTTTGAAGATGCTAAAACTGAAAGTAAAATCGCCAGATACTCTGCAATCAAAACTTATACTTCAAGAAGATTAGATGAAATCTTCAACAATGCTACTGATTTTGCAGCTAAGATTGGGTTTATATTGCAGAAAGAAGAATGATCGAGTAATAGCGATTTTTCCATCCTATCTTCCATTAATTGATTATGCTTAAGCTTTAGGGCGTTGCATAGCTCTGCGTCAGAGTTCCTCTCAAAGTCAGGTTTCCTGTGTCTGAGAAATAGGCGAGAGTGTCTGAGGAGGTTTTTCTGCACGTTCTGAGTCCTTATTGAAAGCCTCAACGCAGCTGCAGTTCACAAACTACTCTCAACAATTTGCGGCTTTTTTCTCACTTCAAGAGCCTGCCCAATCCAATCTACCAAATATTTTTTTGCACCCAGAATTTCTATTTCCGCAGGAGCCTTATTCCTGTCAAAATGCACGATTATCCCATTGCCTATGTCTTCACCATACTCTGGCTTATGGTTACTGAGTTTTATCAGCAATACATCAACTTCTTTATCGTAATGGGCTATCATTTTTTCCTCCTGTATCTTTCTTTTTTTGCCGGGTACACTGTAATAACCCTCACTTCTTCACCTTGTTTAGTATACACCACCCGTAATATGTGCTCATTAATCCCTTCTTGCGCTATCAACCTTCCTTCGTAACCCTCAACGATTTCTCTTGGTTTCTTTACAATCTCTTTGACTGCATTCTCTGTCAGGTTATATATCTTTATTCTTTCCTTCGCATGATCTGAAATTATTATCTTCACTTTTTTCTATGAATGGATATATGTTTAAATAATTAACTGATTCAAGGCGTTGCATAGCTCTGTGTCAGAGTTCCTCTCAAAGTAAGGTTTCCGGTGTCTCTAGGCTAAGATGCCGCATATGTTGAATGCCTGCAATCCCAAACTTTACTCTGTACTCTTTTCATCATGAATCTGTAAAGGGCTCAAATTATTATCCCTGTTTTGTCTGCTTCCCTGACTATTGTCAACTGTTTCTTTAGCTTCTCGAACTCCTTGGGAGTATAGCAAAGAAAGTCAAATGGGCTATCAAGCTTCCAATGCCTGTAGAATCCAAGGGGCCTTTCCCTGAATGCCTTGGTCCCGAATTCATGGGAAACAATAATGAGGTCCACATCACTCTCTTTACGCGGCTTTCCTGTTGCTCTGGAACCAAAGAAAATCATTTTATCTATAGGGATGTCTCTGGACAACTTCCTCTTGAAACCCTTCAGCTGGGCTATAACTTCTTTCTTACCCATTCTACCAACTCTCCTGAACTTTTTATGTCTTCTTTTGATTTCCCTTCGTCATACCGCTCCGCAGGCATGCTCAAGAGCGCATCAGGATATCGTGTATCTATGTAAATAGGATTTAATGCATCACACTTATCAATAAGTGCCTTCGGAAGATTTAATTCTTTTGCCAGAATAACTAAATTATGGATCTTCTTCACTGTTGAAAATTTTTTTAAGTAGTATGCTTTCAATCCTTTCTCCGCAGCCTGCTGGGCCCAGAAAGAAGCTGCGTAATAGTCTTTACTTTTCAGATTATTTCCTGCTGTGATCAGATCCCTCTCCGCTTGCTTTATCCATCTCTTCACTTCTTCTTTCATGGGGGTTGCTTAGCAGCTCTTATTTATAACACTTTTCATGGATTCGCGTAACTCTGAGTAAGGGTTCCTCTCAAAGTAAGGTTTCCGGTGTCTGAGAAATAGGCGAGAGTATCTGAAGCGTTCTGTATAATCAGGCTGTTTTTCGGTACATCAGAGGCAATGGCGATATTTTCTGCTACGGTGTCTGCAAGATATAAGCCGGATTGGTTGATGATTGTTGAGGCGGTTCCTGAGGAGTTTATGATGACAAAGGTGTTATTATAGGTGGAGAAGCCTGCATTGATATTCTCTGTCTTTGTCCCTACAATAAACATGTTGCCTGCGTTGTCAATAGAAGCAATGTTGTTTCCTGAAACGTTCTGGACAGACCATTTTGGGTAAATGGCCCCGCCTCCGATTGTTATAATGCTTGAATTCAGCGGAGTTCCTAAGTTAACATAATCAACAGGAGTGACTTCACAAGTCCATGTATCGGCTGTTTTTGTGAAATTAGACAGCATTGTTGCCAAGGAATCTGTATGATTGCCTACGCCTGTAATATAATCCTGGTAAATCTCGGCTTCTGTAAGAGAGCGGTTGTAGACTTTGAACTCGTCTATGGAGCCGTTCATTGTAACTGTGTTATGATATCCAACTCTAAAATCGCTTGATGAGTTGCTGCAATATTTCACTAAACTGACTGTAGAATTTTCAAATACCCCATCCAGATATAGGGCTAGTGTATCATTGCTATACCTAATCGCAGCAACATGATGCCAATTCGTGTCCTGGATGCGCGTAGTAGAGTTTAAGAGTGTTGCGCTTGCTGAGCAGTTATACTGTGTATATCCAATCTTGTCTGCACGGTTATCTGCAAGATTCGACCTAATCACCTGCAGATGGAAATCCCAACCGCTTCCCGAATCGCCTCTCCCAGCAATCGCGTCACTAAGGAGAGCGTAAGCGTTAGCTTTTCTGAACCACGCAATAATGGTCCTATTTGAAGAATTGAATGTTTCTGTGCTTGTTGTGTTTAATGTCAGGAAATCAGCAGCAGCAAGATTACCGCTTCCATTGAACTGGGCTGCTCCGCCTCCAATCTTAAATCCACCTGAGCTTCTATTGATAAGTGGAGTTCCAGTCACGTTTCCATCATTTGGGCCTGCATAATCATAATAATCATTATCAAACGGCAGCCAGACAACAAGGTTGTTGTCTAAGGCAGTTCCGTTCATTATTCTCTGGCTTGCATTCAGCACTCCGTTCTTATACCAAGTGAAGACGTTTGTAACGTTGTATCCATAACCAGATTTTGTGGACTGGTTAAAGCAGGTTAAATTCTGGTTGGTGTTGTTTGTAGAAGTGTCTGTTGAGTTGAGTATTGGCGCAGATTGGCTTAAGGGAATAATTATTGTTATATTGCTTGAATTCAACGGGCTTCCTAAGCTCACATAGTCAACTGGAGTAACCTCGCAAGTCCATGTGTCCCCTGCTGTTGTGAAATTGTGCACCATTGTTGCCAAAGATTCTGTATGGTTGCCAAGTCCTGCAACATAATGCTGGTAGATTTCAGCATCTGTCAAGCCTCTGCCTCTGTAAATCTTAATCTCGTCAAGCTCTCCTCGCAGCAAGTAGGAGGGGTTTACGTCTGCATAGAAGCTTCCCATGATTAACTGGTTTGCTGCGCCAATAGGTGTATTAAATGTCTTTGTGACTGTTTCGTTTGCATTCATGTAACCTTTTAATGTTCCATTGATGCGGGAGACTGCTACATAATTCCAGCCTCCTACATTTGTAAAATTGCCGATAGTCAGGGCATCACTATAGTAATAGAAATATGCCCCACTGCCATAGTACCAATTGAGAGCCCATGTATGAGCGCCTGATGAGTTCCAGCCAGAGATAAAGCCCCATGCATTGCTGATGTCTGCATTGTAGGATTTCGCCCAGGCTTCAATGGCAAAGTCTCCTGTGAAGTTCCAGGCCTTGCTGTAGTTGATGTAGATATAATCATCAATCGCATCAAAGCTGTAGCTGCCGCCTCCCATTGCGTAAGAAGTCCTGTTTACTCTTGGAACTGTTGCTCCTCCTGTCAGATTACCGTCACTTGCGTTCACATAATCAGAGGGATTATTATCCAGAGGCCACCATGCAACCAAGCCTATGTCAAATCCAGTTCCGTTCATGATGCCAGAAGAAGCGTTCAAAACTCCGTTCTTATACCAGGTGAAGGTGTTTGTGATGTTAAAGCTGCTTCCCGCAGTGCTCTGATTGTAACAGGTTAGGTTCTGGTTGGTGTTATTTGTAGAAGTGTCTGTTGAGTTGAGGACTGGAGCTGTGTGGGTTGGAGGAACGCTCGCTAGTATGGTTATATTGCTTGAATTCAATGGGCTGCCCAAACTTAGGTAATCGATAGGAGTCACTTCACATGTCCACGTGTCTCCATTAGTTGTGAAATTACTAAGCATTGTTGCCTTAGCTTCCGTATGGTTGCCAAGGCCTGCAATGTAGTGCTGATATGCCTCAGTCGCAGTGAGAGTACGCCTATAGATGCGCACGTCATCGATAATCCCATTAAACAGATTACTGCCATCACTTCTGCTCCCAACATACACTGCCGAGTCCGAATCATAAATTGAAGCAGTAATAGAACTCGTATCCGATGCAGCCTGTGCTCCATTCACATACAGCGTAACCGCTGAACTTGGAGCATACGTTCCTACTAAATGATACCAAGAACCAGCATTAATAGTTCCTCCAGGAACCCCACCACCACCAAAACCATTCCCATCCGCGCTTACCTCAAACGATGCTTGACTTGACTCAACAATAAACCGATACGATAGGCCCCCAGCACTAGACGAAAGCTTCCCTACCACAGTACTCTGAGACGTAACAGCAAACGGCCGAACCCACGCCTCCACACTCAGATTCGCTGTAATCTTAACCGACGCATCATTCGTCATAGCAACAGAGTCCCCAGTCCCATCAAATTGCGCTGCACCACCACCCCGAACAGAACCGCCTGACTTGTTGATAAATACATCCCCATTCCTTGTTCCGTTGTTTGCAAGCGCGTAATCGTAGTAGTCATTGTCAAATGGCCACCACGCAACCAAATACCTATCTAAGGCAGTTCCGTTTAGGATGTTTAAGCTTACATTCGGTGCTCCATTCTTGTACCATGCAAATATATTGGTGACATTTACAGTCCCATCGCCTGCAGTTGTTTGGTTGTAACAGGTCAGATTCTGGTTGGTGTTGTTTGTAGAAGTGTCTGTTGAGTTGAGGACTGGAGCTGTGTGGGTTGGAGGCGCATTCAAAGCATACGCAATAATTCCGCTAAAGTTGAATTGTATGGCATGATAATCTTCAATCAGCCATTCATTGATAAGAACTCCTTCAGTGTAGTTCCATCCTTCTTTCTTTATTTTTATTATTTTATTTGTTGTAGTATCGAGTTCTTTGCTGTGATCAACTGATTGATAGCTTTCGTTATTGTTCCTTCCGACTAAATCAATAAATCGAAGGTGGTCAGGAGTGGTTTCATTATCAACAGGCCATTCCCCCCAGGTTGTGTTATAAGTCTCATTGGTTACTAAAGAAATGGTTAAATTCCCACTGCCTGTAGTGTTGAAATACACTGTCCAGTTCTCTCCGAGAGTTGCAACAGAGTGAAGTGTAAGAATTTCAAGGCTTAACTCATAGGTCTGATTTGACAAGGAAGGGATGACCCACTCAATGTAATCAATGAGGCTGTTATTATTCGTATCATAGTTTGTTGTTTCAACCTTTATTCTTGATCCATTGTTGAGCCAAAATAATGAAAACGCATTGCTGGAAACCTCTCTCGGCAGTTCAGTAAACGCAAGAATGTCCTCATAGTGGATGGCTGAGGAAATCGTGATCAGCTTTTTGGTGTCTGAGATGTTTACCTCTTCTGCTGCTGGGCCTTCAGTGTAATACTCAATCTCTGCCTGTGTTATATTTTCCTCGATGATCAGCTCTGTGGTGTTTTCTTGCGCTGTTTCTGCTGCTGCAAAGCCTGTGATTATTGATGCTCCTGTGATAAGGCCTGTTCCTTGCGAGGAAGCTTCATATGCCTTGTTCTCATCGCTCTGCTTGTCCTGGTACAGCATTTGCTCTCCCGGATCGCCAAAAGATTTATATACTTTTACATAATACACATAATTACTTGTATTAACCACAAGTGGAGGAATGCCCATGCCAACATTAACATTAGCAATACCTGAGGATCTTAAGCAGGAAATGGATTCATTGCCGGAGATAAACTGGTCTGAAATAGCCAGGAAAGCAATATCCGAGAAAGCTGCCGAATTTGCAGTGTTTAAATCAATCGTAGCCAAATCAAAGCTTTCAGAGAACGGAGCACTTGAATTGGGCAAAAAGGTGAATGAAGGGCTATACAAGAAGTACAAAAAGAAGTTTGAGGAGTTGAAGTGAGTGCTATTAGTTGTTGATGCCAACATTGTTCTTTCTTCCCTGATAGCTGGCAGGCTTGAGCATATCATCTTCTCTCCTAAACTCGACTTGGTTTCACCGGATCTGATGTTCGCTGAAATCAGGCGGCATAAAGCCGAGGCATTATCCAAATCGAAACTCTCTGGGCTGGAATTTGACCTCCTGATGGCATTGCTTGAGATTAAAATAAAGTCAGTTCTCTCAGAGGAATTTATCTCATCATTGCCCAAGGCTGAGGCATTGCTAGGGGAGCATAAGAAAGATGCTCCGTATCTTGCGCTGGCATTAAAACTCAATTGCCCATTCTGGTCATATGAAAAGAGATTTAAGAAGATTGGCAAAATTGAATCATTAACAACAGCCGATGTACGGTCAAGATTATATGATCCCTGATTTTCTTTTATTATGCCTGCACCAGCTGCAGCTCCTGTTATGAGGTTCTGCAGCTCTTCAAAACCTTTATATATCTCCACATCTTTCACAGGACACACAGAATCATGAGGAGCTACTATGCCAAACATAACATTATCTATACCTGATGCATTGAAGAAGCAGATGGACAAGTTGCCTGAAGTCAACTGGTCAGAGGCAACGAGGGGGTTCTTGTCAGAGAAGGTTAAGAGGGCTTTGGTGCTGAAGAAGATGGATGACTGGTTAAAGGATTCTACATTGACTGAGGAAGACTGCATTCGGCTCGGCAGAAAGGCCAAGGAAGGGAGAAGTGAAGAGTTAAAGAAACAAGGACTGGTGTAAGTGGAGTTTGTTGTTGACTGTAACTGCCTATTTTCCGCATTTAGGAAGTTTTCTTTGACCCGTTCACTGCTCTTTAACCCAAGGCTCAAGCTTTCTTCTCCAAGGTTCGCATTGAGGGAGCTCACCAAATACCGCCATGTTGTCATGTCCAAGGCTAAAATCGATATTGGAGAATTTGGGCTTATAGAAAGACTATTATCTACGGAAGTAACTTTTATTCCAGTAACCGAATTCAAGGAATTTCTCAAAGAAGCTGCGTCGCTATGCCCTGATCCCGATGATGTTGAATATTTTGCGCTTGCGCTTAAATTAAAATCACCTATCTGGTCTAATGATAAGCGATTAAAGAAGCAGTTTGGAGTTAAGGTATACACCACCTCTGAAGTGGCCTCTTTGGCCGGGGCAATCTGATCGACCCCAATCACTGCCCCTGTTATTAGAGGCATACCCTCAGCCCGCACTTCTATCGTGCGCCTGCTCTTCTCCAGCTCGTATTCAGCAAGCGACTTCACTCTGGAGTTTTCCCTAATCTTTATGTTGCTGTTGAGCGCTGTTTCTCTGCCTTGTTCAATCTTCTTTACTGTGATGTTTGTTGCCTCAGCATGGATGGGTATCGTTACATTACTTGGCTCGGTGAGGTTAATGATCTTTATCCATTTTACAGGCTTGCCAACAACGACGCTTGGCTTCTTTGTCTCAATGCCCTCATTCTGGGCAACTACACTTATCTCAAAGACATTTGAGATGATCTGATTTCTTGCATCAGATACCTTCAGGAAGCCAAACCGCTTTCCAATGAAATCGAGCTCAGGAACAAAAATCATCGTTTCGTTTGTTATTGTTACACTGATATTCTCTATTTCTGATGAAGTGTAGCCCAACGATTCTCTCTCAGGATCAGAGCAGTATTCTGCCAGATTCAGCGTATACTCGGAGTTTCTGGAAAAGGTGAGATTGGGAATCTCGGAGCATATCGGATCCTGATTCTGCTCCCTGACTGTATATGTGATATTTGCAATTGACGCTTGAGCATTTTCTGCTTCTAATTCGATTGAAAACTCTCCCTGCAGTCCAGGAAGAGAGCAGGTCTCCTCGCAAACCTCATTGAATTGGCTTGTAAGATCAGCAAATGATACCGGAAGAGATGCCAATTCTGACTGGGTAATCTCCAGCTGTATGGCTGTTTCATTCAGCTCCACACTAACGACCTGCGCACTGACCATATTGGAAGAACCCGAGCTGTAGAGCGATTTGTAAAGATACAGGGGCTCTTTCCAGGATGAGCTTATTGGAGCCAGTCCAACAAGGCTGCAGCAGGCTTCTGAGCCCTGGCAGATGAAGTCGCTTGTTCCTGTCTCGAGATTCGTTATCTCCCATCTCGCGCAGAGCACTTCTTCATCCACAGGCCAGGAGAACTCTGTAGCTTCAACTGTGAGATCAACAACCTGGTCTGACAGAACAACGCCATCATCATCTGGGTCAAACTCTGTGCCGGATTTGTAGGCAAGGTTTGCTGCAATCTTTTTTATCGTTGTATCATCTGCACCGGCATCTATCTCATCTGCAGTCTCATTCAGGATGGATGTTTCGTTTGTGGCATTGATGACTTCAATCGTCTCGATTGCTGCGTTCTCAATGGCGCCTTCTTCACTTGCCGCAACCGTATTATTTTCACCAGATTCACTTATTTCTTCTGATATGCCCTCATTGTTATTCTCTTCATCAGTTTCATTCTCTGAGGGCTCATCGCCAATTGGGTTTTCCTCTCCTTCGGAGCTGTCAGCCACAATGAATCCGGTAATCTGGCTAGGAAGAGACTTATTTGTGGTGTCGTAGAGGAGATACTTCATTCCGGCGGCATTCAAGTAGAGCCTCGCGCTTCCATTTCCAATGAGGGATCCTGAAATCCTCACAGACGTAATATTGCCTGAAACTGACGGGATCCAATTGAAGGAGCCGCCATCCTCCAGCACGGTGCTTACCTTATCGGTATAGGCTGACTCCCCAACAAATGCCATCCCTGTTATCTCTTCTTTGAAAAAGAAGAGCGAAACCATGATGAGAGCAAAGAGTATGGAAATCGAAGCAACCGTCAGATTCTGCTGCTTCATCTTCTCCTCCGGTTGTAAGCAGTCCATACTGACCTGTCGTCTCGTTTCATCAAAACAGCAATCTGGTGGTATGTGAGGCCCTTAGAATCGTGAAGCCATGTAACCACTGCCTCGACTACACCCCTTGAAGTGTCGTGGAGAATCTGGAGCGGGAAGGAGAACTCTGACTCTTCAACTGCCAAATGCTCCGGCATCTTCCTCTTTGCATTCTGGTAGGTCTTCCAGAGGCTGCGCTCGTTGCGTTTCAGCAGCTTGCCAATATCATGGAATGTGCTCGTTTTGTTTTCCTTGAGATATTTGACTATGGCTTCCAAGCAGCTTAATCTGCCGGAGAATACAGCTACAGGAACATACGCCTCAGAAACCTCTGCAACAGCCTTTTTCTCTGCAAGAACATCCAGAATCTGTGCAGCTGAAAGGCTGTGCTCCCGGCGCAGAGTTCCTATGATCTGGGCTAATGATACCTTGTTATCCTCAAGAACTCCGTGAAGCTTTTTCAGCAGCGGATCTATAGGCTGGGAGTCTTCAATTCGCCTTGTTCTCATTTGGCAGTATCATATCCGATTGTCTTTAAATATGTTTCTATTTTTATACATCTTAATTAAGTATTTTTACTGTAAGATAAGTATCTTTATATTCTTTATTAATGAATAATATCCTATTTTAAGATAAAAATTACTATTGCTATCAATTAAATCGTTTAAAAAACAAGAAATATTATTATTAATCAAGTATTTTTATTATATATTAAGTATTAATATAGTCTTTATTAAGTATCCTAAACAAATAAAAAGGGCCGGCTATTCATGCATAGCATGAGAATCATTCTCGACACAAACTTCCTGCTCATACCAGGACAGTTCCATGTAGATATCTTTTCAGAAATCGGGCGAATAGCGCTTTTTCCCTACACTTTAACAGTGCTCTCATCAACGCGTGAGGAGCTGAGGAAGATTGCGGCAAAGAAAGGGGCAGACGCCAGGGCTGCAGCATTGGCCCTGCAACTGCTGGAGGCAAAGAAGGTTGAGGTTATCGACACAAATCAGGCATATGTTGATGCAGCTATCCTTGAAGCAGTGAACTCAGATTCTATTGTAGCGACGCAGGATAAGGGGCTGATTTCAAAGCTTGGCAAGAAAGGGATTCGGATAATCAGAATGAGATCAAAGAAGCATCTTGTGCTGCAGTGAAAAAACAAAAAGGTTTTTAAATCAACCACTGTTCCAAAGCGCATGTTCTATAAAAGCACTGTTCATGACCATGTCCGTGTTCCTCCGAACTTATTCGGGATGGAGTCCCAGGATGCTATTATCAAGGTTATCCGGAGGGAATACAGCGCATTCATCTCCAGGGACATCGGGATTGTGATCGATGTCTTGGGAATCAAAACCCTTGGCGAAGGAATTATCATACCTGGGGATGGCGCGTCTTATTATGATACGGTCTTTGAGCTGCTGGCATTCAAACCAGAGATGCAGGAGGTTGTTGTTGGAAAGATTCGGGATATCGCAGACTTTGGGGCTTTCCTGAATCTCGGGCCTATCGAAGGTATGATTCACATCTCCCAGACAATGGACGATTTCGTCAGTTTTTCCAAAGAGAAGGTCCTTACCGGAAAGGAAACCAAGCGGATACTTCGGGTAGGGGATACCTGCAGAGCACGGATTATTGCAGTTTCCTACAAGGACATCAACAACCCCAAGCTTGGATTGACCATGAGGCAGCCTGGGCTTGGAAAGCTGGAGTGGGTGGAAGAAGACTCCAAAAAGGAAATCAAGGATACCAAGGAAATCAAGAAGGAAATCAAGAAAGAAAAAAAGCCTGAGAAAAGGAAAAAATGAGCAAGAAAGTGTGCAAAGAGTGCAAGCTATTTGTTGATGATGCTGTCTGTCCCCAATGCCATGGATCTGCCTTTACCTCGCTCTTCCAGGGGAAAATCTCTATCATCGATCCGAAGCATTCAGAGATTGCAAAGCGGATGAGCATAACCTATGAAGGGGATTATGCTATCAAGGTAAAATGAGCCTTACAACCATTGCCAAAGCCGAGAAGCCTCTCCTATCACGCGTTGAAGTTTCTGCAGAGCTTCCCTTTACAGGAAAAACTCCCTCTAAAGACGAGGTTTTGAAGCAACTCACAGAGCAATTCAAGGCTGGGCATGTTGTTCTTAAGAGGATTACATCTGGCTGCGGTTCCCAGGTTGCAAAAGTTGCTGCGTATGTCTATTCAAGCGCCGAGAGCCTGAAGCGATTTGAGAAGCCCAAAAAGGCAAGCAAAGAGAAGGCAAGCTAATGGCAAAAAAGGTTTCACAGAAGTACAAACTGTACGAGATTTCAGCAGGAAAGATTACCAGAAAAAACCGCTTTTGCCCAAAATGCGGAGCCGGAGTCTTCCTTGGCAAGCATGCAAACCGCTATGTGTGCGGCACCTGCAGCTATGTTGAGATGAAAAAATCTTAGGCCTGCAAAGCAAGGATATCTTCTGTCGTAAGCTTCTTTTTTGTTCTCAGTTTCTCCTCTGCTCTCTGCCTTATGCCCCTTAACTTTTCCTCTTTCTGCTGTTCTACTGCCTGCTTCCTCTTATCCGCATAGCCTAGGACTGTTGCGCTCAGCTTGGCAAGTTCCGTAAGCTTTTCCTTCAGCTGCGAGCTGAGATATCTGATTTCTCTGCTCTTCTGGTCAAGAATCGCCTGTTTGCTCCTCTTTTTTTCCTTAAGTTGATCAACCTTCTGCAAAAAATCAATCAGGGTGTTATGCTCAATCTGGCTTTTCTCTGCCATAGTCTGGACATTTGCATGGGCTTTCTCGCTTTCTCCCCTCAATCTTGCCATCTCAGCCCTCTTCTCCCTCTCTTTTTGCAGCTCCTCAAATGCCTGTTTTGCCTCCAGCTTCTGAGCCTTGAGCATCTTGATCCTCTTGGTCAGTCTTTGCTCTTTCTCAAATGGGAATGCTTCGGTCTCGATGGCTTCTTCAAGCCTTTGAATCTGCGCCTCAATCGATTCCGGGCTTGGCAGCCTTTTGAGATTACCCATTCCTCTTGAACGAAGACTTGCAATCACTTCTTTCATGGTTGCCTGAACTAAAGTTCTGGCATCTTTCTGAGCCTTGACTTCCTTTGTACGCCCGTCCCGCCTGGCCTTCGCTTCAGATGCTCCGAGAATACTGCTGCCTATTTCCTCTTCAAGAGCATCCAATTCACTAAGAATCTGCCTCTTTTGGGATGCGCTCTGGTTGAGCTGCTGCCGCAATGCAGCAGCCTCTCTCCCGAGCGCTGCAATCTGTTTTTTTGCCTCTAGTTCGTGCATTTAACCGAACAGCGCGCCAAGACCTGCTGAAGCAGCTTCCTCTGATTTTTTCTCCTCTTCAGCGCTCTTTTTTTCGCTCTTTGGAGACTCTTTGGCTGCTGCCGCTGGAGCAGGCGCTGCTGGCGCAACTGCTGCCTTTTTTACAGCTTCGTCTATATTGACGTTTTCGAGTGCTGCCACAAGTGCCTTGATCCTGGCCTCATCAGGCGTGATGCCTGCGGCCTCAAGCACTTTCTTGACTGCCTCTGGCTCAATCTTTTTTCCTGCTTTATGAAGCAGCATGCTTGCATAGACATATTCCATTTCTTTTACCTCCGTTATTGTGCGCTTTTTTACCGGGGTTTCCAACCCCTTTTAATCTTTTTTGTTATGCTAGCTTAGCTTCGTCTTTCACTGCCTTTGCTTCTGCCTCTGCCTTTGCCAAAAGTTCAGGTATGGTTTCGCTGGTGATTATACCTGCTTCAGATGCAACGGCCCTTGCCTCTGCCGCTGCCTTTCCGAGGAACATCTCGATATTTTCTCTTGTTATATAGCAGATCTCTGCCATAAGGTTGCAGGTTTCTGTGAAGGCAGCAGCTATATCTTCCATCAGTTTCTTGTCGTCCAGGGCCATGACCTCCTTGGTGTAGATCATGCCGTCCTCAAAGGCAGCAACAATGTTCAGGCCTATCTCCATCGGCTTGATGTCAAGGCGCTGGAGCAGGGATGCCTGTTTTTCGTTGATTTTCTCTCCTTGCTTTACCAGGATCTTGTCCTGCACAATTGTTATCTTTCCCTCTTCAACCTTGGTTTTAAGCCCAAGCTGGGCGAGCTCGCTGATTATGGGTCCTGGAACAAATGGTGTCGGGCCTGCCTTGATCTCGATATCCATCGGAGCGATCTGGCCAGGTTTTGCAGGGGCCTTTGCTTTTGATTGCTGGGTCTTCCTGTAGAGCTTAAACGGATCCTGCGATGTGAAGATCAATGCCGGCATACCGATAAAGTAATCTTTGATTTTTCCGAGATCCTGCCTTGTCTTAACGGCCTTTTCAAGAGCTAGGTTAAGGAGCCGCTTCTTGGTCATCTTGATCTGCACGTCTTTCCGAAGAATCTTAGCCATGGTCTGCAGCTGGGCAGCAGGCAGATTCTCCATATTCACGACGGCGATGACCTTTGATGATGCTAATGCCTCAGCAAACTCATCAACTACCTTCTTTTTTGCTTCAGGAATCTTTTTCATTCTGCTTCACAGCGTCTTGGCTTTCGAAATGAACCGGTTTGCCCATTGTGGTCTTGAGATACTGGGATTTGATGTTGTGCTTCTCTTTTGGAAGGTGGTGCAGAATTGCATTGTAAAGCGTGAATACATTGTCTACGATCTCCTCATCATTTGAGGATTCTGCCCCAACCCTGGCCATAAAGAACGGGCCCTTTTTGATGCTCACTTTGACTGTCTTTTTTAGCTTCTCGACAACTGGCTTGAGATTTATGTTCTGCGGAACAACGCAGCCAGCTTTCGGGTTTGGCATTTTGCCCCTGGGGCCAAGCACACGGCCAAAGGCGCTGGCAACTTTTGGCATAATGGCTGCCTGTGCTATGAAGAACGCATGTTTGTCTGCCAGCCCCTTAATCAACTTTTTGTCTTTGGCAACCTTGTCAAAGTCGTCAACAAGAATTGCCGTGTCTGAACTTACTTTTGCATTCTCAATAAGCTCCGGGCCTACCAGGCTGCAGATCCTGCTCTCCTTCCCTGTTCCATGATTAAGGACTACAAAGAATTCTACCTGGTTCTCTGTTTTTTTCAGGTCAAGATCCTTAAAACTGACGATATAATCTATTGACTGGGTGAACTTCTTCTTCGGAGCTTCCTTACGTACCTTTTCCAGAATGCGTTTTATCTCCTGTTTTTGCATTGCACCCTCCTATCAAAGATAGTATTACGGGATGTTTTCAGGAACCTTGGCTTATTTATAAATGTTTCTTTATATGGGTTAAGTCAACTTAAGTGGGAAAACATAAAATCTCCTTTTTCTTAAAGAAAACCGAAGGATAGCCAAAAAGCGTTGAAGCTGTGCTATCCTTCGGAG
>Ga0209541_10009786_pt1 | contig 15456 bp, 14 predicted proteins | sample RifCSPlowO2_01_FD_184027 | JGI IMG/M metagenome (GOLD analysis project Ga0209541, IMG submission 184027) | Groundwater microbial communities from Rifle, Colorado - Rifle CSP2_plank lowO2_0.1 (SPAdes) (version 2) | ecosystem: Environmental > Aquatic > Deep subsurface > Groundwater | place...
GTACGTTCGTAAGCGAGCGTAGCGAAGCTTCGCAATTTTTTAGAATAAGCTTTGTCCGGAATAGATTTTTCAAAACCGAAAATTAGTTATTCTAATAAAAATTAGATTGGATATGATACAACAAATTATCCAATCTAATTATAAAATTAATTTTTATCTGTTAATTTAATCTCTTTTGGATAGAAAAATTTTAGTTTTTTAAATCACTAATTCCAAGTAAAAGGAATAATAATCCCATGAAGAAAATTCCCCAAGCCAATCCACCTTTTAATACAATCCATGCAGCAGATTTGAAATTCCAGAATTCTCCCCACCAACTTCCAGAATACCATCCAACTAAGAATGTTCCTAAAATGAGAATCAATCCAAACAAAATTTCTGTGTATTTATTCATCTTATTAATGATTTTTATGACTTTAAAAAGATAATTGTAGTTTAATTTATATGTTCAATTTCAAATTTTATTGGAGTTTTAAATTTATTATTTTTAATAAAGAAATAACCTCCCATTAAGATTGTAGGATATTTCCTAAATATTTATAAATAACTTTTTATTAATTGAAATATGAAAAAGAGAGGGATAATAATTACTATTGTTATAATTGTAGTTGTTCTTATTTTTATTGGAGGTTATTTTTATTTTACTGAAGAACCTTTACTTTCTCCAACAGATGTTAAAGTTAAGGTTGGAAATGCGCCTCCATCGATAATTAATACTCCTAATGTAAATATTCCTGTAACTTTAACTGCGGCAACAACTAAAGATGTTGTAGTTTCATTTACTGTTCGAGATGCAAATGGCGCAGGTGATTTGAATGATGTTGCTGCGCAAGTTACTTTTTCTTTAGCGGGTGAAACAGATAGAGTTGGTGGTTGTATTGTTGCTTCTCAGACATCAAAGGAAAAAACTTATGATTGTACTGTTGCTATGCAATATTATGATGCTCCAGGTAATTGGGTTATGGACTTTTATATAGAAGATCTTGCTACACCCCCTATAAGTGATACTGCAACAGCTTCTGCAAATGTAGTTGTTGGATTATTAAAAGCTATAAGTTTTGATAGTGTTATAGATTTAGGAGTTATTGCTCCTGGACAAGTTGATTCTCTTTCATCAAATATTGTTCTTACAAATGAAGGTAATTTTGTAGCTCCTGTTGATGGATCTGTAATCATTAATGCAAAGAATCTTGTTGGAGTAACTAATTCTGCAGAAAATATTCCTGCCTCTGGTTTTACTGCTGCAGATTCTTCAGGTGATGTTTGTGGTACTGGAACTACCCTTATTCATAATACTAATGTTAATGTAAATGTTGCTCTTCCAAGAGGGTCAAGTGCAATTGGAAATTTGGCATTTTGTATTCCTTTAGTTCCAGAAGTAAGTGCACAAAATTATGAAGCAACAGGAGGTAATGCATGGTCAATAGAAATATAAAACTAGTTTTGGTAGCTATGTTGTTATTATTGAATATAGGATTTGTTCTTGCTCTTAGTGTTAATTCTCCATATTATAAGAATAATCCTTTAGAAATGTATCCCGGACAGGAAAGAGAGATATTATTTAATATGCAAAATTGCCCCTCTTTATTAGATAGTTGTGATAAAGAAGATATAGAAGTAGTTGTTAGTTTAGAAGAAGGAAGTGAAATTGCAAAAATTGTTAGCGGGGAAAATTATAAAATTGATTATGGAACTTCTGATTCAAATATTAAATTAAAAGTTAGTATTCCAAATAATGTTGCAATAGGAACAGAATATTTAGTAAAAATCTTGGTTAGTGCTGATCCAAAAAATTCAGGCTCTGTCCAGTTGGGATTAAAATATAATGTTGAATTTCCAGTTGTGGTAAAAGATGCTTCAGATGTGGAGGTTGTTCCTGAAACCGTAGCTTCTAGTAGTCAAATTGTTAATATGATTATTGTTGTTATTGTTCTTTCTATTATTATTTTAGTAATTTTGTTGTGGGTTTTATTTAGTAGAAATGAATCAAATTTAGAAAAGTAATTAAATTAATTTTATAAACCTTAGAGTGTTTTTATTTTTATGAAAAAGATTATGAGTTGTATTTTGTGTTTAGTTTATTTGATGACAACTATTTCTGCAAGTTCTGGTTTAAGTCCTACAGATGTTCGTGTTATAGTTATAGCACCAAATGTTTGCGGTGATGGTGCTATTGGGAACAAAGAAGAGTGTGATAAAAATAATTTTGGAAATAGTTCTTGTTTGACTAAAGGTTATAGTTCTGGAAAAATTTCTTGCACCTCTGAATGCACTTTTAATGAATCTTTATGTGTTTATGTTGAGGGTTTTGTTTCAAGTGTTGGAGATGATGTCGGGATTTTTGGTTTTAGGGAATGTAATGATGGAATTGATAATGATAAAGATAATTTAATCGATTTTCCAAATGATAAAGGATGCTCAAATGTCTTGGATAATTCTGAATCAGATAGTATTTGTGAGAGTGATTGGCAAGAAGGTCCTTGGGGTGAATGTATTGTGGAAATTCAGGTTAAAAGAATTATAGATGTAAATCATTGTAAGTCAGATTATCTTAAGAATGAGACTCAGGCGTGTTTTTCTGTTGATGAGAAAGATTCAAATATTTTTGGTATTCCTCTTAGTTTTCCTAAGTATGAGATAATTCAGATTGCGCTTTTTATCGGAGCTTTTATTTTTATCGTAGTTTATTTAATAGCTATGAAGATTTTTAAGGAATACAGGAAGAAGAGCTTGTTTAATTAGCTTCAATAACTATTGAAGCTTTCGTTTCTTTTATATACTGGTTTTATTTAGATTAATTATGGTAAAAAAACAAATAGTTTTTGATTTAGATGACCCGAGAATTTCTAATTTGGCGGATGTTATCTCAAATAAAACTTCTAAAAAGATTTTGAATTATCTTGCTGAAAAAGAATCTTCGGAAACTGAAATTTCTATAGATTTGAAACTTCCGGCGAATACAGTTAATTATAATATTAAAAAACTTTTAGAGACGGGTTTGATAGAAAAAACTAAGAATCATTTTTGGAGTGTGAAAGGGAAAAAAATTTTGATTTATCGAGTGGCTAATAAGAAAATTGTAATTTCTCCAAAAAGTTCTTCTGTTTTGACAAGCATTTTAGGAAGTTTAGTTGTGACTGGTTTGATTGCTATAGGGATTAAATCTTATGCACAAGTTCAGTCTATGAATACTTTAGGTTCAGTTAGAGATGCCGTTATTATTGACGCTGGTGAAAAAATCGCAGTTGCAAGGGATAGTGCAAACTTTGTTGCTCCAGAAATAATTCCAAAAACATTTGATGTTGCTTCACAAATGCCTGAAGTTGGAATTTGGTTTTTATTTGGGGGAATTGTTGCTTTGATTATATTTATGATATTAAACTGGAGGAAATTTGATTAGTTTCTTACTTGATTGAAAGGAAACAAGTTGCTTCAATTTCAGGAAAAAATTGAAAGAAAACAAGTCGCTTCAAACAATACTCACAATGTTCATATCGTTTGAAAGGAGGAAAAATGGAAAAAAATATTGTTGCAGTTGTATTAATAGTTGCTTTTTTGGCAATTGGAGCTTATTTATTTGTTAATACCGATACTGGTGGAAACATTGTAAGTGTTAATGGGGTTTCAGAAATTACTACAAAACCGGATTTTGTTTCATTGTATTTGAATGTTGAAACTTTAGACAATAGTGCTCAAAAATCTGAAGAAGAAAATTCACAGATAACAAATGAAATTATGGATAGTTTAATAGAATTAGGTTTTGAAAAAGATGAAATTGAAACTATTTCATTTAATGTATATCCTGAATATGAATACAATCAAAACGGCCGGATTTTTAAGGGATATAAGACGACACATTCAATTAAAGTTTCGATAGAGGAAACTGATTTTGTTGGTGTTGTTATTGATAGAGTTTCCGACGCTGGCGCGTTAGTTAATAGTGTTCAGTTTGAAATAACTAAAGAACATGAAAATGAATTGAAAGCAGAAGCTTTGGAATTGGCAACTAAAGACGCGAAAAATAAAGCTGAGGCAATTGCGCGAGGTTCTGGTGGAAAACTTGGGAAACTTGTGTCTGTGAATACTAACGATTATGGATATTATCCTTATGTCGCTTATATGGCTGAAGATTCTAAGGGAAGTGTTGCAGAAGCAAAAAGTGCAGCAACTCAAATTTCAACTCAAGAATTAACTATAAGTGCAAATGTTCAGGCATCTTATAAAATTCGATAGATATTTTTTATTTTTTATTTATTTTTAGGCTTTGTCCGGACAACCCTGAAATCTCGGCTCTGTCCGGAATTAAATAAATTTCAAAAATGAAAAAATAAAAAGATAAGTTTTCTTTAACTTCGTTTCCATCAAAAACAATGTTTCTTCGAATATTATAATATAAAATGTGCCAACCCATTTCGCGTTTTTTCATGTAACTTAATTTGCTTCTTAATTTTAAATTCTGTTTTCTTTTTAACGATGAAAAAACGCTTTCAACGATAACTCTCCGTCGATAAATAATTTTATTTGATTCGAAATTTCTAATTTTTCTTTCTCTCTTGAAATTATTATGCCTGCATTTCTCCCCGTAATTCTTCGGGGGAGAAATGAAATTATTTTGTTTTGTCTTCGATAATTCAATAAAGTCATAATTTGGATAGCCTTTGTCCGCAAGAATTTTGCATCTTTTGAACTTTATTTTTTTCAATAATTTTTTTGCAACAAAACTGTCGTGGCGGTTTTTCAGCAGAAAAGAATAATCAAGAATTTGTTTTTTGCCGTAAACATCGACGATAATGTCAAGTTTATGATAGCTGTTTTTTACATCTTCTCCAAGATCTATTAATCTTTTTTTGTAATAAGAAGATTTAAAATTTGTTTCAACTCCTGATCCGTCGACAGCTGTAACTTTTAAATCTGATTCATCGACGGAAAATTTAATCAGCTCTCTGATTAAATTCATATCAAACAAAAATAACCAATCATGAAAAGTGCTTTTTTTAGGAATTTTTTTTAATCCAAGCCATGAAATCCATTTGCTTTCTTTTAACCAATCAATAAAATCCCTAATTGGTTTATTTTCCCGACGGAAAATGATGATTAAAGAAATTCTTTGATAGTTTGTGAATTGTTTATTTCCCTTATGATTGAAATGCAAAGGCAAGTTTGCAGAATGGAAAAGATTAAGTAATTGTTTTTCTAATTCAGAATTATAATTAGATTGGATAATTTGTTGTATCATATCCAATCTAATTTTTATTAGAATAACTAATTTTCGGTTTTGAAAAATCTATTCCGGACAGAGCAGAAATCTCAAAAGATTTATAAGCTTTCTTTCCATAAATATAATTATGAGAAAAAAGGTGATTACATTTATTGTTTTTATTGCGTTAATCGTTAGTATTGTTTCTGTTGTTAGTTCAGTGAATAAAGGTTCTTTGATTCAGCTTAGTTCGAGTGATGGACTTGTTGCTTATTATAAATTTGAAAATAATTCTTTAGATTCGAGTGGAAATGAGCTTAATGGTTGGCCTGTTGGTATTTTATATTCTTCTGGTGTCAAAAATCAATCAGCAGTTTTTGACGGAGATGGAGATAGGGTTGCAATCGCAGATAATAATCTATTAGATTTACAAGAATTTACTTTATCAGGATGGTTTTATTTTCAAGACGATATTAATAGTTCTAGATTGATAACTAAAGAGTTCAATGGAGATTGGTCTTATCGTTTATTGACTTTGGATAATGGAGCATTTGGATTCAACGATGCTTTGTTCATACAAGTGAATAAAATGGGTGGGGGAATTTTACAAGTTCAGGTTAATAATGCTTTGCAAAATTATACAAACCAATGGGTGTTTTTATCTTCGACATATGATGGTAATGTCCTTAAATTATATTTAAATTCTACAATGATTGGAAATGTTAGTGGTTCAACTGCTATTAAAAATACAACTGTCGGTTTAGGCATTGGTGCAGATGTGGGAGGAAATTTTTCTTTCAAAGGAAAAATTGATGAAGTTAAAATTTATAATAAAGCTTTGAATAGTTCTGAACTTTTAAAAATTATGTAATTTTAGTTAGTTTTATTAACCCTTTATTTTTTATCTTTTTATGCTTAGTGAGAAACAAATATTAGAGATAAGAGAACATTTAGATATGGCGCAAAATCCTGTTTTCTTTTTTGATAATGATGTTGATGGCTTGATGAGTTTTATTTTATTTAGAAGATATATTGATAGAGGGAAAGGTGTTGCGATAAAATCTTTTCCTGAACTTGATGTGAGTTATGTTAAAAAGGTAGATGAACTGAAATCAGATTATGTTTTTATTTTAGATAAACCGGCTGTTTCTCAAGAGTTTGTCGACGAAGTTGAAAAAAGAAATTTACAAATTGTTTGGATTGACCATCATGATGTTGAGCAAACTATTAAAGGGAAAAATTTGAATTACTACAATCCCTTTTTTACGAAGAAATCTAATGAACCTACAAGTTATCTTGCTTATCAAGTGGTTAATAATAAGGCAGATAGGTGGCTTGTTATGGCTGGTTGTATCTCTGATAATTTTTTTCCGGATTTCGTCGACGAATTTGCAAAAGAAAATTCAGAAATTTGGAAAAAGAATGCGAAGTCCGCATTTGAAATTTTATACGAAAGTGATTTTGGAAAATTGATTATCACCTTGGATTTTGCATTGAAAGATAGAACTTCAAGTGTTATTTCTTTGATTAATTATTTGTTTGAAGTTAAATATCCGAGCGATTTATTAGTTGAAAATTCGCGTAATATCTATCTTATTAGAAGGTATAGTCAGATAAATGAGGTTTATCAAAGATTGCTTGATAAGGCGAAAAAAATTGCACGTAATTCTAAAAAAATAATTTTTTTCCAATATGGAGGAGCAATGAGTTTAAGTGCTGATTTAGCAAATGAACTTTATTATAGGTTTCCTGGAAAAATAACTATTGTTGCATTTATCAAAGGAGATGTGGTTAATATTTCTATTAGGGGAAAGGAAGATGTTCGTAAAATTACTTTGAAAGCCGTCGATAAAATAGAAAATGCGACTGGCGGAGGTCATAAAAATGCGACAGGAGCTAAGGTTTCGGTTGGTGATTTAGAAAAGTTTGTTAATTTTTTTAGAAAAGAATTTGAGTAAAAATATTTATATACTATATTTTATTGAAGAGATTAATGACTTAAAATGAAAAAGAGGGCGATTACATTTATTGTTTTGATTGCGTTAATTGTTAGTGTTGTTTCTGTTGTTAATTTAGTGAATAAAGGTTCTCCGATTCAGCTTAGTCCGAGTGATGGTTTACTTTCATATTATCCTTTTGAGGGAAATTTTAAAGACTTCAATACAAATAGAGAGCCAATTAATTTTGGAGCCACTTTAGTTGATGGAAGAATTGGCAAGACTGCGAGCTTTGATGGAGATGATTACTTAATTGTTTCTGATTCAAAAGATGAAATTTTGGATTCTTTTACATTATCTGCTTGGATTTACAAAGAGGAAGGTATTGCAAATTATGATAGAGTGTTAGGAAAATATTATTGGACATCTACCGCTCCTAAAGGTTTTGCTATCGATATAGAAGCGGAGGCAAATAATCGTGCGAGATGTTATATTCAAGATAGTACTTCAACTATTTCTGCTCTTTATTATGATGTTGGTTCAATTCCAAAACAAGAATGGCATCACCTTGTTTGCACATATGATTCTAATAATGGCAAGCTTGCGATTTATTTAGATGGAGAATTTATTAGATCTAAAACTCAAGCTGTAACTGGATATAATAATGATTATCCAATTATGATTGGTGCAACGGGTGACGGGGTTCTTCTTAATGATAAAATTAATTATCGTCGTCAAAATATGTTTAATGGAAAAATTGATGAAGTATTAATTTATAATAGGGCTTTAAGTAAAGAAGAAGTAAAAAATATTTATGAAGAACCAAATTTTATATCAACTCCTTCTATACTCTCCAGTTTAACCGGATTGCCTGAAGGTTTTTCTCCTACAGCTGGATATTATAATCCATTTGGCGACGGGGTTATTGGATTGTGGCAAGGAAATGAATATTATACTTCTGAAGATGGAACAAATTTTCAAAAATATTTTAATCCTATTGGAACATTAGGTCTTCCAATTAGTTTTATTCCAGATGTGGTTTATGCACATGATATTCAAGGAGGATTAATTGGATTGTGGGATAATTCTCAAGCTTCTGGAAATAAATATTATATTGTTACTTTTTCTAAAGGAGTAGCTTCTAAACTTAATTTGAATGGAATTCCTGCCGAGGATAATATTATTTTAGGTTATTGGCATAAATTTGGTGGTGTTGGAAGAGTAACTTTATTCAATGATAGAGGAGAGGCATATTTATGGGACTCTAGTCAAGGAACAATTTCTAAACTTAACCGAGATACATTAGCTGGTTTTGGTTTACCTTCGACTAATTTGTTTCCGACTGAAAATCCGCAAGTTGCTTATTATTATAATTTTAATGGAATGGAAAGAGTAGATATTTGGTATGATGATGTTTTATTTAGAAGTACTGGTGGGGATTTTGTAGAAGTAAAAACTATTACGGGAATTTCAGGAATACCTAAAGTTGGTTATTGGGATCAAAAAAGAAATAAATTAGTTGTTTGGGTTGACAATAAAGTTTTTGAATCTCTTGATGGAAATATTTTTGTTGATAATGTTGTGCCTCCTGTTGATGAAGAAGATTTAGTTAATGCTGAATGGGCTCATCTTTCTCTAACTTCTGTTGAAACAACAGCAACTTCAACAACTTTTACTTATGAAACTAGTAACGGACAAACTAAATCTGGAGCAACTTCAACTAGTGATAAAATTAGTGGTACTTGTACATCAGGAAGTGCAGATGTAAATAGGGATGGAGTTGTAAATGCTTTAGATATTCAAATGGTTATTAATAACGCTTTATCGGTTGGAAATTATGGAACTTGTGATATTAATAGTGATGGAGTTGTAAATGCATTCGATATTCAGATGGTTATTAATGGGGCTTTGGGAATAGGAAATGAAAATGAAAATATTAAAGGTTTTGAAGGATTGCCGTGGAAATATTCTCCAATTGGAGGATTTTATTATGGAGATATTAATTCTAATAGAATGTATCTCTTTGATGAATTGGGAAGATATTTTATTAGAGAGTCTATAAAAGATAGAGATGCCTTAGAAGTTATTGATTCTTTAAAATATAGATCGGATAACCTTTATTTACCAAATGATTTTTCTTCTAAAATTGGATATTCCTATTATAATTCTAATCCAGATTTTGTATTACCAAGAGAAATTTTATTTATATGGGGAATAAATGGAGAGAAATTCGATCCTTTTCATTTACATGAGTTAGTTTCTCCACAAGATATTATTAATTCTGGAATTCCTAGAGAATTCAACCCACTTATTATCTATTATTTCCCAAGAGATAATTCTATAAGTTTGTGGGATGGTAATGGAAGACTTTTTGTTTCCTATGATTTTGAAGAAACTTTTGAAGAAGTTTCAATTATTGAACAAATTGAAATGGGGCTTCCCACTTCCTCTCAAGAATTAAGAAATATTCCTTTGAAGGGCTATTCTTTTAATTTTAGAGATAATTTTCAGGGAATTGATCTTTGGTATAATTTTAATGGAAGGGTCAGTATTTATCGGTCTTTAGATGGAATTAATTTTGATGAAGTTTTCTTAAATCTCCCTTTTATGGACGAATTGCCTCATGCACTTTACTTTGATGAAATAAGGAATTCAATTATTTTATGGTATGGTCCGATTCCTTATGAATCTATAAATGGAAAAGATTTTTATGAAGTTCCAACCACAAGTTATAAAAATTATAATCCTAATATCCATGAACTTAATTTGCCGAGTGAGTGTAAAGGAGTAAGATATTCTGGAGGAGGCATTGAAAATAAAGTTAATATTGTTTTTGTTCCATCCGGATTTAATGGAGATATGGAAAAATTTAGAGATGAAGTTTTTAAAACATTAAATAATTTTGAAAATTATGCTCCTTTTAATTCCAATATTGAAGAGTTGAATGTGTTTTATGTTGAGAAAGAAAGTGATTTAAATAATTTTTGTTCAAGACCTATTCCTTTTAGTCAACATTTTTTGCCTTGTAATATTGAAATTGCTAAAGAATTATCTAGTACTTGTGTTAATGGATTGCATGAAACAATTGTAGTTGTAAATGAAAATAAGTTTGGAGGAGCAGGACTTTTTTGGCCAACTAATTTTCATGTTTCTTCATTTTCTCTTGATCGTACGGACTATGTCGCAGTTCATGAATTAAGTCATATTTTATTTAGTTTCGGGGATGAATATGTGCAAGGAAATTATTATAGTGATGATGCAACCTCTAATTGTGATGTTGCAGGGTGTCCTAAATGGAATGATTTGATTGAAGAATTTGAAGATGTTGGTTGTTACCCTGGTTTTTGTACTAATGGAAATTATTATGTTGCTAGCGAACATTCTATTATGTTTGATGGAAATTCATATAGTTTAAATCAACAACGAGATGCATGTTGTACATATAAAGAATTATCTGGATCTTATCCAGAATCTTTATGCTCTCAATTTCAAAATAATTTCAATTTAATTAATTTAGATAATTATTGTTCTTCTCAGAAATCTTTAGAATTTTTGAATTCAATAGAAAAATCAAATTTTGTAGAGAATCAAGAAATTTGGGAAGCTCCTCTTGAAGATGGAACTTTTTCTATTGAAGTGATAGATAAATCTCAAACAAATCCTCTTCAAATAAAATCTTGGCAATGTTTTCTCCCTTGGAATTGGTTTGGTGAAAATTGTTTTTAATTTTTAATATAAAATCCAAAATCCTTAAATATCTCGTTTCTTCTCTTTACTTATGGCTAATATTAATTTCGCAAAAATTGAAAAAAAATGGCAGAAAAGATGGGAAGATGAAAAAGCGTTTGAGGTTAAGGAGAACAAGAAAGAGAAGTTTTATTGTTTAGAAATGTATCCATATCCTTCTGGTTCTGGGCTTCATATGGGACATGCTTTTAATTATACTATTGGAGATATTCTTGCGAGATATAAAAGGATGAAAGGGTTCAATGTTTTGTATCCGATGGGTTACGATTCTTTTGGTTTGCCTGCAGAGAATGCAGCTATTAAAGCTAAATCGCATCCTAAAAAATTTACTGAAGAAGCTATAAAAAATTTTGTTTCGCAACAAAATGCTTTAGGGTTGAGTTATGATTGGAGTAGGAAATTAATGAGTCACGATGTTAATTATTATAAATGGAACCAGTATTTCTTTTTGAAATTTTTAGAAAATGGTTTAGTTTATAGGAAAAAGTCAGGTGTTAATTGGTGTAGTAAATGTGTGAGTGTTTTAGCGAATGAACAGGTTGTTAATGGATGTTGTTGGAGGCATAGGGATAGTGAAGTTAAAATTAAATTTTTAGAACAATGGTTTATTAAAACTACTAAATATGCCGACGAACTTTTGGAAGACCTTAATAAAATTGATTGGCCTGAAAGAATTAAAACTATGCAGAAGAATTGGATTGGGAAAAGTTTTGGAACAGAGATAATTTTTATGGTTGAAAATCCAGATAAAAAGATTAAAACTATTTTAGTCGATGCTGTTAATTGTATTGTTGATAAAGAAGGAAAAGTTAATTCTAAATTAAAAAAATATTTAGATTCTTTAGATAATAAAAAAATTATTTTAACAAATGCCCCATTAGAAAAGCATAAATTTTTATTTAGTGAGCTTAAAGATTACGAAGTTTTTACTTTAGAGAATAATCCTAATAAAAAGGATTCAAATTATTATAAACGATTTCTCAAAAAATATAATTTGTCTTCTGAAGATGTGATTTATTTTGAACATGATACTGAAAGTGTTAATTCTGCTAAATCTCTTGGAATTGAAACAATTTGTTATAAAGATGATTTAAATGAAATTAAAAAGTTTATTGGAGATAATCTACAAACTCAATCTTGGCCAATTTTTACAACGCGTCCAGATACAATTTATGGAGTTACATTTATGGTTGTAAGCGCACAACATCCTAAATTGATGGAGCTTGTAACAGATGAACAAAAAAAAGAAGTTGAAAATTTTTTGAAAAAAATTAAAACAACAAGCGAGAAAGATTCTGATAAATTGAATAAAGAAGGGGTTTTTACTGGAAGTTATGCTATTAATCCTATGACAAATGAAAAAATTCCAGTTTATGCAGGTAATTTTGTTTTAGCAGATTATGGTTCTGGGATGGTTATGGCTGTGCCGGCTCATGACCAAAGAGATTTTGAATTTGCGCAGAGATATAAATTGCCAGTAGTTCAAGTAATTAGAAGAGAAAATGTTCCTGTAAAAAGTTATCTTATGGGTGCTTCAAAAATTAACGATGAAGATTTAACTAAACTGAATATAGAAATAATTGAAAAAACTGAAGATGGAGATAGAAAAATAATCATCCCTAAAGATAAATTAAATGATTACGAAAAATTAATAATAAATAAGTTGGATAATGGGTTTTGGAATGAGTATCTTTCCGACGAAATAATTTTTTTATTCAAACATAAAAATGGGAAAGTAGAACGAATTATTTTGGATAAAAAATCAGAAGAGAAAATTGATAAATTAGCATCAGAATTTGTTGGCGAAAAGCGGACTAAATCTTGTGTTTGGAAATGGCTCGCAGAAAATAATTTTTATACAGATTTAATCATTCACGAGGATTTTGGAAAATTAATTAATTCAGAAAAGTTTAATGGATTGGAATCTAAGAAAGCTAAAGAAGAAATTAGTAATTATTTGGAATCTAAGAAAATAGGTAAAAAAATAATTCAATATAAGTTGAGAGATTGGTTGATTTCTCGTCAGAGATATTGGGGGACGCCAATACCAATTATTTATTGTGATAAGTGTGGTATTGTTCCCGTGCCTGAAAAAAATTTGCCTATTAACCTTCCAGAAAAAGTAGTTTTTGGAAAAGGGAATCCTTTGGAAACTGCAAATTCTTGGAAAGAGACAAAATGTCCGAAGTGTTCTGGTAAAGCAAAAAGAGAAACAGATACAATGGATACTTTTTTTGATAGTTCTTGGTATTATTTGAGATATACCGATAATAAAAATGATAAAGTTCCTTTTGAATCTAAGAAAGTTAATTATTGGATGCCTGTTGACCAGTATATTGGTGGGGCTGAACACGCCACTCTTCATTTAATTTATGCTAGGTTTTTTACGAAAGCTTTGAGGGATTTAGGATATTTGAAATTTGATGAACCATTTAAACGATTGTTTAATCAAGGGATGTTACATGGGGCAGATGGTTTTGTTATGAGTAAATCTCGAGGAAATGTAGTTTTACCTGAAAATATTTCTAAAGAGTATGGAATTGATACAGCTAGATTTTTTTTAATGACTATTGCTTCGCCAGATAAAGATTTAGAATGGAGTGATTCTGGAATTAAAGGGAGTTTTAAATTTATTAATCAAGTTATAAATTATTTTGATAGTGTTAAAATTGTTAAGAATTCTGATAAAAAAATAGATAGTAAATTGAATAAGACTATTGAACTTGTAACTAATGATATAGAGAATTTTAAATATAATTTGGCTACTATAAAAATTCGGCAGTTGTTTGCTAGTTTTGGCGAAGAGAATACAAAAAAAACACTGGAAGATTTTTTGAAATTACTTAGTGTTTTTTGTCCACATATTTGCGAAGAGCTTTATGAAAAATTGGGAAATAAGAAATTGATTTCTTTAAGCGATTGGCCAAAAGCTGGAAAGGTTGATGAGAATTTATTAAAGGCAGAGGAGTCATTGGAAAAGACAATTGAAGATATTAATTATGTTATTAATTTGGTTAAGGAAAAAGAAAATAAAGAGGTTTCTAAAATTTTTATTTATGTTATGCCTAATGAATTGAGTAATTTTGATACAAAAATTTTATCAAAGAAATTTGATAAGGATGTTAAAGTTTTTGCTGTTAATGATAAAAATAAATATGACCCAGAAGGTAAATCAAAAAAAGCGAGGCCCGAGAGAGCTGGAATCTATTTGGAATAGAAGATTTTTTAAACCACTATGGTAATTGATTATAATGACTAAAACAGAATTGTTTAAGGAACTGGAAATAGAATTTAATAAACTGAAAAATGAATCTGGTTTGAAATCTTCTCTTGAAGAATTAGATAAATATTTTTTTATTAAGGACTCTGTTTTGGAAAAGGGTTTTGTGAGCAATAACCTCTCTAATCAAATTAGATCGAGATTAATTGATGTAATGGTTAGTTGGGATAATTACCTTCATGGTTTAGTAATGCCCAATCCTCAAAATCTGTTTAGTATTAATGAATCTAAAGCTCTGAATGAAAAGGATAGAAAAGAAATTATGAAAATAATGTCGCGAGCAGCTTATTTTGTTGCTAAAAGCGGAGTAATTAGAATTAAAAAAAATAGACAGGCAGAAGCTCAATTTATCGACGATGTTTTAAATTTTTGGAAAAATAATTATGAACCTCTTTTCCTTAAAATTCTTGAAAAAATTGAAGAGCATTGGAAAGAGATTAAGGAAGATAAAGAAAAATTATAAAAGGGCTTTCCTGTATTTGTTATGGATAAATTTAGTTTATTTTGATTAAAATTTAGTTTAGGAAAATGATAAAAAAAGAGGTTGGAAAAGTGATTAATTTTTTTGAAAAACCCTCTGTTGCAGTTATTAAAGTTTCTTCAAAGATAAAAATTGGAGATAAAATTCATGTTAAGGGAGTAACTAGTGATTTTGAACAAGTCATAAAAAGTATGCAAATTGAACATAAGAATATTGATTCTGTAGATGCTGGACAGAATGTTGGTTTGAAAGTTTTGGAAAAAGTTAGATTTAATGATGTTGTTTATTTTGTTGAGTGATAAACTCAAAAGATTTATTAATTCTAAAATTATTCTCTTTTATGACTTATGTTTCCTTAACTGATGAAGAGAAAAGAATTTTAAATAATCATGAAGATATGCCTATTTTGGAAAGAATAAAAGGTATGAATTCTCAGGAATTAAAATCTTTTGATAGTTATCATCCAATAGACTTGACTCATTATAATAAAATTCAGTTAGAGTGGGTTGCTAGTGAGAAATATTTAATTGCTCATCGTCCAGGGCATACTGGAGAAGTAACTCCTTTAGAACTTATTCAAGATATGCAAATAAACAAAAATGGAGAAAGATTTAGGGCTTTTTATGTTATTAAATATCCAGATAGGGTGAAAAAATAAAATTATTCAACCGTTGCTTTTATTCTTCTAATTCCAGCACTTGACGATTCTTCTTTTAAAATTTTGAATTTTCCAATTTCTTTTGTATTTTTTACATGCGGACCTGTGCAAATTTCTTTTGAAAAATTTCCAATTGTGTAAATTGAAACTCTTTCA
>Ga0209541_10009787_pt1 | contig 15452 bp, 20 predicted proteins | sample RifCSPlowO2_01_FD_184027 | JGI IMG/M metagenome (GOLD analysis project Ga0209541, IMG submission 184027) | Groundwater microbial communities from Rifle, Colorado - Rifle CSP2_plank lowO2_0.1 (SPAdes) (version 2) | ecosystem: Environmental > Aquatic > Deep subsurface > Groundwater | place...
CTTTCTTTCATCTCAATGAGATTCCTGCCTATCAGCAATACCCTGTCTTTCAGCATTCTCTGCTTTTCCTCAATGTCCCGCAGCTTTGTGCTGAAGTCTGCCAAGAATGTATAGTCCTGCTGTTCTGCCATTTTTTATGCCTCTTTTTGATGGTTTAGCTATCGGGATTTTAAAGGCGAACTGGTTTTTATACCTTTTTGTTTGGCAATAGAAAACTATTTTAATGCTTATTATTTCAGGATATTGCAAAAGGTGAAAAAAGAGAAAATGATATTCAAGCCAGAAGCTGCTTTGTATTCTTATGAGGTAGAGAGGGAGGCAGGGCAGAATGTTTTGTATTTTAATTATCTTGGGGCGCCCTTTGTTCCTTCTGTTGCAGAGTCGGGCAGGGTGATGTCAAGCGTAATAGATGCCTTGATTGAGTCGCCGAATGTTGCGAGAATTGTATTTGTGCAGCAGAGGAATTACAGCTATGATTTTGCCCAGGTTTCCCTTCTTTTGGAGATTGCGCAGCTCTACAACTACCTTACTAAGCATGAAAGGGTTCTTTCTCCAGAAAGGCTTGTGTTAAATGTTCCTGCCCTTGTTGCAGAGAAGCATGCGGCAATGAACTATCTTGTGCTTTTGCTGAAGCAGGACCCGGTTGCATGCTATTTTGAGCTGAAAAGAATAGCGAGAGAGGAAAGAAGCGCAGTTGACAGGATTGCAATTGAATACAGGGATGCGGAGATGAATTTTATAAGGGTATTGGAAAAGTTTCTGTCGCTTCTGGAGAATACGAGGCTGATACAGGAGGCGCTTCCAATTATTTCTGGCTACAGGCACGGAGAGAGGCAGGTGTATGAGCGCCTGTTTCGCGCAGACATTATTCCTAATTTTACATTCACAAGGCTGGTTGCGACGCTGCCCGAGGATGCTGAGATAATCTCCCAGTATGAGATAACTGCAGGATATGACAAGAGCACGGTGACTATACTAAAAAGAGAGGATGAGGCAAAGTTCATCTATCACCTGATGCCGCCAGAGTATACATTAAGCGAGGAGCACCATATGCTGTTGAACCTTGCAAGAAATGTGCTGATAGAGCATAGGCCGAAGGCAGAGGAGTTTACAGACCCTGAAAGGACAAGGCAGGTTTTTTTCAATGTTTCAAGGGATTTGCTGCAGGAGTTGGCACGAAACAAGGGCATTGCAATAAGCTATGAGAAATTAAACAGGCTGGCGACAATACTTGTGAGGCACACAATTGGCTTTGGATTGATAGAGGTGCTGCTGCAGGACAAAAACCTGCAGGATATTGTTTTGAATGCGCCTGTATCTTTGAATAATATTTTTGTAAGGCACTCTGAATATGATGAGTGCGTCACAAACATAATTCCAAGCCAGGAGGATGCTGATTCCTGGGCAGCAAAATTCAGGATGTTAAGCAGCAGGCCTTTGGACGAGGCGCACCCAATACTTGATACAGAATTGATTATAGAGAAGGCAAGGGCAAGGGTTGCTATTATCCAGCAGCCGCTTTCTCCTGATGGAATAGCATATGCTTTCAGAAGGCACAGGGAAGAGCCGTGGACACTTCCCTTATTTGTCAAAAACAAGATGCTGAGCTCATTTGCAGCAGGCTTGTTTAGCTTTCTTATTGAAGGCTCGAGAACACTTTTAGTGGCTGGAACAAGGTCCAGCGGAAAGACATCTATGCTGAATGCGCTTATGCTGGAAATCATGCCAAAATACAGGATTATAGTCCTTGAGGACACGCTTGAGCTTAATGTTGATGCACTAAGAAAGATAGGGTATGACATTCAAAGGATGAAGGTCAGGAGTGCACTGCTTGCATCATCAACAGAGATTGGCGCAGACGAGGGGATAAGGGCAAGCCTTAGGCTGGGAGATTCCTGCCTGATTGTCGGCGAGGTAAGAAGCCTTGAGGCAAAGAGCCTTTATGAAGCAATGCGTGTCGGCGCTCTTGCTAATGTTGTCGCAGGAACAATTCATGGAGCCTCGCCTTATGGTGTTTTTGACAGGGTGGTGAATGACTTGCAAGTTCCTGCAACAAGCTTTAAGGCAACAGACTGCATAATTGTCTGCAATCCTGTCAAGTCTCCGGACGGACTGCACTCGTGGAGGAGGGTTGTGCAGCTTGCAGAGGTAAGAAAGCACTGGAAAACAGACCCTCTGGAAGAGAAAGGCTTTGTTGATTTGCTGAAGTATAATGTTGACACAGACGAATTAGAGGCAACAGATGACCTGATAAACGGCGACAGCGAGGTTATCAAGTCAGTCGCAGCCTCTGTAAAAGGGTGGGCAGGAAACTGGGATGCTGTTTATGACAACATAATGGTGAGGGCAAGGATGAAGCAGGAGATTGTCAGCATGTCTGAGAAGATGAAAATGCCAGGGCTTCTAGAGGCAAGGTTTAATGCCCTGTCAAACAACATATTCCACAGAATTTCTGACGATGTAAGGGAAGAGGTAGGCTTGCCTATCGGCGAGAGGGTATTTCCGCTCTGGCAGAAGTGGCTTACAGAAAGGGTTAAGAGATGGAGATAGGCATTCAGGCTTCAGCATAAGATTTCTAGCATATAGTGAAAGACATAAATATTTACCCTATTTTGTATGTCTTTCCCTTGACTTCAAGAATCCATTAGGATTCTTGACAGCTGTCAGAAACTTTTAGTTTCTGAAGTAGCAAAGGCGCAAGTGGGAAAATTTCAGCGTCCTTTGCTATAGCTCTTGGCACACAGCAATATTTATAAAGTTACTTTTGGTTACTAAAAGTAACTGTCAAGAACCACCCCTCACAGAGGGATGGCATGATAATACCCCCATCTAAGTGGTTCTTGAGTATGCTCAGAATTCCACGAGCAATTCAAATCATAAGTTAAAGACTTGTGGAATTCTGACATTTGGAGAGGCATGGCAAAAGACGCGGCTGTAAAGATAGACAGGGAACTTCTGAAGAAGGTGGAAGAGTTTGCCAGAAAGAACAAGTTTCTTTATTCAAGCAAGAAGCAGGTTGTCAATCTTGCCATATTAGAGTTTTTAAACTCAAAAGCACCTGAAGATAAAGAAAGAGCATCAAAAGGGGGCAAAAAGGGGTGAAAATGGAGAGGACAACCACGGATGAGATACTGAGGAAGTATGGGGCAGAGATAGAAAGAAAGATTGGCGTGCAGAGAGAGGCAGGGGACACAAGCAGCGATTTTCTTGCATTTAAAAAAGATGCCCTGCCTGAAACCTCGAGGTATGAAAAGTTCTGCAAGTCAATAGGAAGCATTTTCAGGCTGAGGCTTTCAAAGAAAGACAGCGAAAGGCTGCAGAAAAGCATAGACATTGCGCACCTCGAGATAACCCCTAGCCAGGCAGCATCACTTGCATTTATCTCGCTGTTTATTCTATTCTTTTCAGGAGTTTTGATATCTGCAAGCATTTACATGATTTCAAATAATTTTCCATTCCTGCTTTTGATACTGACATTTGTATTTTCCCTGTTTTTGTTTTTTTACCTGTCGGAATTTCCAACAAGGCTTGCGCAGAGATGGCGGCTGCGTGCGTCGTCGCAGATGGTTGACTGCATATTATACATTGTTGTTTACATGAAGCACACGAGCAATCTCGAGATGGCTGTGAGGTTTGCGTCTGAGCATTTAAGGCAGCCTCTTTCACTTGACTTAAAAAAGGTGTTCTGGGATGTTGAGGTTGGAAAGTTCAGCACTGTGAAGGAGAGTTTAGATGCTTACCTGGAAACCTGGAGGGAGTACAGCATAGAATTTATTGAGGCGTTCCACCTTATTGAATCAAGCCTGTATGAGCCGTCTGACTCAAGAAGGGTGCAGACTCTGGAGAAGGCATTAGAGGTTATTCTTGACGGGGTTTATGAGAAGATGCTGAAGTACAGCCGGGAGATAAGAAGCCCTCTGACAAATTTATACATGCTTGGCATTGTCCTGCCTACGCTTACCCTTGCCTTGCTGCCGCTTGCCTCAACCTTATTGCAGGGCGCTATAACATGGTATATGGTGTTTGTGCTATTTAACCTGATTATCCCATTTTTTGTTTTTTACCTGACAAGCGAGATAATGATGAAAAGGCCCGGGGGGCATGGCGAATCCGAAGTCCTGGAGATGAATCCCCTATATCCCCAGTACAAAAGCAATGCGCCTTTTTTCATTGCATTCTTTTTATGCCTGCCTTTAATCCTGATAGGGCTTATTCCGCTGCTTGCCCAGACAGAGCTTGCAGGCATGCTTGGAATGCAGAATGATTATTCTCTTGAAAGCTTGGGGCTTGGGTTCATGGGGCAGGGCAGGGTATTTGATTTTAAGGCGACAGACACAGGCATGGCTGGACCTTTTGGAATAATCGCTCTGCTTTTAAGCCTGTTTATTCCACTTGGAATCGCGCTTTTCTTCTCCATAGCGTATGAAATGAAAACCAAGGAGATGATAAAAGAAAGGGAGAAGTCAAAGCAGCTTGAGAAGGAGTTTGCATCAAGCCTGTTCCAGCTTGGAAACAGGCTTGGAGACGGCATTCCTGCAGAGATAGCATTTGCAAGGATTGCAGAATCAACAAAAGGGCAGGCAACAGAGAATTTTTTCAGGCTTGTAAACACAAATGTCCAGCAGCTGGGCATGTCTGTTGAGCAGGCAATATTCAACCAGAAGAGGGGCGCGATAATCTTTTATCCATCTGCGCTGATTTCAACCAGCATGAAGATTCTTGTCGAGAGCGCCAAGAAAGGATTAGATGTTGCTGCGCGCTCTTTGATGAGCATTTCAGAGTATGTAAAGAACATTGACAAGATTAGCGAAAGGCTACGCGATTTACTGGCAGAGGTGGTTTCTGACATGAAGAGCAACATGACATTCCTTGCGCCGCTTCTTGCAGGCATTGTCATTGGGCTTGCAGGCATGATTACCTCAATAATAAATACCCTTACAGAGCTTATGGCGGGCATTTCAACAGAGGCAATCAGCGCAGAGTCAGGGACTATTGGGAATATGCTCAAGATATTTGACATAACAACAATGATTCCGCCTTATTTCCTTCAGATTGCAGTCGGCATTTACATAGTCCAGATTATATTCATCCTTACAGACACCCTTGTTCTGGTTGATGCCGGCGATGATAGGCTGAAAAAGATTTATGACCTTTCAAGGAACCTGAAAAGGGGCATTTTGCTGTATTTTGTTGTCGCTTTCATAACAATACTTGCGCTTTCAGTCCTTGCAAAAATTGCATTAGGAGGGATTGCACCCGGCGGATAAACAGCAGACGCAGAGGTTAAATTTATTAAGCATTTCATGCTGTTCTAATGATATAGGGGACAACAAATAAAAATGGCTAAATTAACAGAGGCAATAAAAGAGAAAAGGGCAGCTGCTGACAAGGATTTCATGGCATATCTTGTAATTGCAGTTGTTGTGCTTGCAATTGGCATTATTGCTTACCTGATTTTTTCAGGAAAGCTGTCAAACATGGGCGAGTTCATAAAAAACATGTTCAGCAACCTGTTAGGAGGATAAAAATAATTTTAAATGAAGAAATCCAAATGATAAAAGCGATAACCAGAAAAAAAGGTGAGAATATGTCACAGGAAAGCACAGTTACCATAATCATTGTGCTTTTGGTTATTGTTGTTGTGGTGCTTATATTGTTCAGGCAGAATATTATCGGCTGGGTTAGAAGCCTGCCGGGCTATGAGCCGCCAGCAGACAATGAGACTGACATAAGCAAGCTGAGTGACGAGGAGATAAGAAATTTCTGCCCTGTGAGGCTTGGCTCTTATGAAAATTCAAAGGGTGCGGGAATATTCGGCCAGTATTACATCTTCCTGAGAGAGGATGGCAGCAGCAGGCAGACGGATTTTTACCTTGCTAAGGAGAGGGTGCGGAGCAATGAATACAACCTTATTAGAAAAGCGCGGGCATGGGCAGACCCGATAGCAGGCAGGATAGTTGACAAGGAGATAGTTCTCTATGCAGATTTTTTAAGAAGCGAGATTAGTGTTTTGAATGGCGCATGGCTTGCAAGAGGAAACCTGATATGCAAGAGAGAGGAAAAATGAAAGCAAAGGAAATGAATATTGGGGATGAAATCGGGCTGATAAGCAAGCTGAAGGATGCTGCGAGCTCAATGAATGGAAGGCTGTTTAATGCATACATAAGCGGAAGCAACCTGTATGGCTGGAGCAGCAAGGACAGCGACATAGACATTAGGGGCAGTTTTGTTTTAAGGAAAGAGGAGTTTTTAGGGCTGCAGAATCCTAAAGAGACTCTTGACATAAAAGGCATTGAAAGCCTGGATGTTGTCCTTTTTGAAATCAAGAAGCTTATAACCCTTGCCTTGAAGGGGAACTGCAATATACTTGAGGAGATAAATGCGCCGCAAATTTACAAAACAGCAGATTTTATCAAGCTAAGGCAGCTAATCAACAACTCTTTCGGGAAGAGCGGGATTTACAATTCTTATAAGGGGTTGGCAGAGTTCAACTATAAAAAATTCATACTTAACGGCAGGAATACTATTAAGAAATATCTTTATGTTTTCAGGGGGTTGATGGCGGGGATTTATGTTCTGCAAACAGGAATAATCCAGCCGAATATGGAAGAGCTGAACAAGCATTTTAAGATAAAAGAGGTTAACAAGCTGCTGAAGATAAAAAGAGAGGGGCTGGAGAACGAGCCGCTTAAGGATTTAGAGGAAGGGTGCCTGGACAGGATTATAAAAGAGTTGTTTGACAAAATAGATGAGGCATATGCCAAATCAAAGATTCCAGAATTGCCTGACAAAGAGGATGTAGAAAAGATAAACAAATTTTTAATAAGCCTTAGAATGCAGGAATAGAAGAGGATGAAAAAGATATATCTGACTGAAAGAAAGAAAGCGCAGGCATTGCTACCTGAGGAAACCCTGAAGATTATACTTGCGATTATAGGCATTGGGCTGCTAGTTCTGCTTGCTGTTTTGCTTTATAATCTCTTTTCAAAAAGAAATGATTTGGCGCAGGCAGAGGCAAACATTAATTACATCACAAATATAATCAACAGGATGAGCGAGGAGCTGGACAAGACGGATGGCTCAGGCATAAAAACAGAGACATATGTTTTGCTTAATCCAAATGGATGGGGGGTGTCTTCATGGCCTGTTTCTGTTGGCGGAAAGGAAAAAAAACCAAATGCGTGCCTGAACTGGCGGGGATGCATATGTTTTTGTGAGATAAACTGGTTTTCAAAAGTGCCTTTTTCTGATGAAAGCGCCTCTCACTTAAAAAGCTGCAACCAGCTTAATGTTTGCAGGGAGATTAGGCAGGATGAGCTATTGGTTGAGCCCAATCCTATAGAGATAAGCAGGCTTGTTAAGAAAGACAGCGCAAAGGAGCTTGAGATAACCCTGGAAAAACAGGAAGATGAAACGACTAAACTAAAAATAGAGGCAGTAAGCAAAAAATGATGAAGATGGCGGCTGCAATTAAAACGATAAAATGCAAAAAGGCAGAGATGGGCATATTTTTCAAGATACTCCTGTGGGCGATTGTTTTTGCTGTTTTGGCAGCAGGCATTTATTTTTTAACTAAAAACTTATGGAGCTAGGGCAGAAAAAAGAAAGATGATAAAAAACAAAAATGCAGACATTACAACCTCGCAGATTGTGATGATAATCCTGCTTGTAGCAGGCTTTGCAATAATTGTATTTTTTATAATACAGCTCAGCTGGAGCGGGCAGATAAACAGGCAGGTGTGCCATGAATCTGTTGTTTTAAGAGGAACACTTCCATCTCTTGCTCAGGGCTATGTGCCTTTAAAATGCATGACAGACAAGGTTTGCATAACCTCATCAACATTTGGAAGCTGCAGCGCATTTGAGGGCGTCAAAGGAGTTACAAAGGTAAGGATTTCATCTGATAATGAGAAGGCGCGAAAGGACATTGAAAGAACAATAACGCAGGAGATTTATAACTGCTGGACAATGATGGGTGAGGGAAAGCTAAGCCTGTTTTCACAGGCATTGGCGCAGACATACGGAATAGGCACAGTGTATCCTACATGCATGCTGTGCAGCAGGATTGCGTTTGATGCAGCAAGCCTTGAGAAAACAGGGGTTGACTTAAGCAAGATAGATGTTCTTGAATACATGATGAGCCACAAGGTGCCTGGAAAGAATGTTTCCTATTACAGCTATTTAGAGGGCACAAGCCCGGCAAAGATAGCTGTCAGTGAGGATATCTCTCTACCTATACTGACAAAAACTTTAACCGACGGAAAGGAAGAGATTGCACTCTCCAGCGGGAAGGCATTAGTAGAGCCATACAATGAAGAGCAGGAAGCAGGAAAGCCAGAAGAGCTTGGAGTGTTGTTTATGCAGATATCCTCTCCACAGCAGGGGCAGGCTGCTATAAATGCAGGCAATACAATATTAGGGCTGGCAGTAGGGTCGTATATCTCCGGGCCCATAGGCACAATTGCGAGAAATACTATTACAGGCACATGCAAATCCAATCTCATTATATGCGGCAGCATTCTTGCGATTGCAGGAATTGCCCAGCAGGCAAATGTAGCAAGGAACAGGGCGATAACAGCAGGATATTGCGGTGATGTTTCAATAGGCACAGATGCGAGAAATGGGTGCAGCGCTGTAAGGACAATAAATTACGGCGCAGATGACATCTCTGATTATTGCAGTGTTATTGAAAGCATTCCGTAAAAATAAAATGGAAAAAAGAGGATTTTTGTTTTTGAGCAGAAAAAAGGCAGCTTCTCCTGTCATTGAGAATATAATCTTCATAGTTCTGAACATTATGTTTTTCTCAATGATGATTGTATTTGTTGCAAGGGCATCGAGCAGTGCGGCTGTTTTGGAGCAGGCGTATGCAAAACAAACTGCCCTGATTATAGACAGCGCAAAGCCCGGCATGAGCATCCTTGTTTACATGGAGGATGCCCTTAAGGCTGCAAAAAAGAACGGCGTGAAGGCAGAGGATATTGTGAAGATTGACAGGGCTGAAAGCAGGGTGGCAGTCAAGCTCAGCAAGAGAGGAGCGTTCAGCTATAGGTTTTTTAGTGATGCAGATGTTTCTGCAGCAATTCAGGGAAACTTTCTGAAGATAGATGTTAAGGAGAAATCGCAAAATGTTTAGCCCTAAAAGAATTGTCAACAGCAAAAAGGCGGGGGAAAAGGTTTTGTCCATCTGGTGGTTTTTCGTTTTGGCTTTTGTAGGGGTTTCTGTTGTTGCGGCAGTATCCATGTTTTATTCTGCTGATGTTGATGTGAAGGAGATAGAGGCAGGCATACTTGCAGACAGGGTTGCAGACTGCATTGTCCAAAATGGCTATCTTAGCAGCAGCTTTATTGGCGGGAATTTTAAGCTTAAGGAGTGCGGATTGAATGAAGAGGTAATTCAAAACAGCCAGAATTTTTACATAGGCATTTCTGCTTATGATTTCAGCTCATGCAACGAGAAAATGGAATGCAAGGGGAAGATTGGCAAATTAAATTTTTCTGCCGGAATGAGCACAATGCCTGAGAATTGCAGGATTAAAGAGGCTGAAGAAAAAAAAGGCGGCAAGGCAGAGTATTTTCCAAGATGCAGTGAAAAATCTTTCGTTGCATTGAACAGGCGTGATAAAACAATCCCTGAAAAGCTTATTTTAAAGATAGTGGCTGGCTCAAACCAGAGAGGAGGGATTTTAGCATAGGAAGATGGCAGGCAAAGAAAAAGCAGTCGGGCAGCTTAACCGGAAGAAAGCGCAGATAGGCGCAACAATTACCTGGATTGCTGCATTTTTAATCATATTTTTTATAATACTCCTGTTCCTGGCAGCGTCACTTGTTATTTCAAAGGCAAAGAAGGTTTCAAGCGCAGATTATAAGCTATCTGCGGAAACAATAGAAGAGGAGCCTCTGGCGCAGTCAGGGATGCTTGTTTCTCTTCTGAACAGCAGGATAGAGATTGGCGATGCGGCAAAAAGAGAGATGACAATAAAAGAAGCGCTGGAATACCTAAGCTTTGATGATGTTATGAAAGAGGGCATAAAAACCCAGATAAAAGATGCCCTGACAGAGAGCATAAGGATTAGCAAGCCTCAATGCTATATGCTTGAGATTTCTTCAGGAATGAAAAGCATTGAGTTTGAAGATTTGGCTGCAGCAGCTGGCATTACATTTTCATACTACCTGTTCTCAGCCAAGCCGCCTGCCCGCGAAAAGGCAGGCAGAATCTACATTCAGGGAAAAGAGGGGCAGGTTGAGGTTAAACTTTTTGCAGGAAGGTGCTAATATGAAAACAAGCAAGATAAATAAAACTTACAGAAGAAACAAAATATTTTGCAGCAAGAAAGCAGACATATCAATAGTCCTGCTAGTATTCATGACTTTGGCGCTTGTCGGGGTTGCATTGTTCAGCTTTATGATGGGCGGTAAGATAGACAAGAAGATTTCAGACGCAAAGTTTTTGGAAACAACATATGCTGTTGAAGGCAAGATTGATTTTTATCTTGCAGGCGCATTGGAGCAGGCAATTGTTAAGGCTTATAAGGATGCTGCAGGGGGGCAGGTATTTGTGGGAAGCGGCTGCTCCACACTGCCTGAAAAGACAGATGGAATTGAAAAAGAGTTCTGCCGAGTTGACAGCAATGCAAATGCGGCTTTTAAGGAAAAGATTGAGGGGTATTTCAAGGAGAATATAAACGCCTTGGATTTTCCAGAGAGTGAAACTACATTAAACGGGCTAAAGAATAATATTGAACAGAATAGGTTTTCTGTTGAATTTGACGGCAAGAGCACTGATTTGAATGCCAATGACATTAGAATAAACTCGCAGTTCAATGCAAAAAAACAAAAAAAGATATTGTGGATTATACCTGTGGGCGAGGAGATAACAGTCCTTGTGGGGGTAAATTACGAGCCGAACATTATGATAAAAACAGAATTAGCTGATTTAGGGCTGAGTGATTTTGAGGCAATTTACCAGAAAACAACAGAATGCAAGAATGCAAACAGCATAAGCTCATGCAATGATGCTGAAAAAGATGTGAAAATCACAGGGTTTAATTCATGCCTGAGCGGAAAACTTGCAGATTTTGCAATTAATGCAGAGGCAAGGTGCATAAGCAGCAAGCCGTATTTCCTTGCAGAATTGAAAAGCGGGGAGCTCTTTATTGATGGGGATTTTGAGGCAATAGGCATAAAGTTTATTGTGGCGGCAGAATAGGCAGAATAAAAAGTTTTAAAAAGCCCATTTGATTAAATAAAACAAGAAAAGAGGAAGCAACAATGATAAAAGACAAGAGGGGGCAGGAGCAAAGCACTACTGTTACATGGGTTATTGTCCTGATTATTATGGTTCTTGCAGTGATTTCAATATGGTGGGCTTATGATACATTCCAGAAAGGGACATTCCCATGGCAGAAATCAACAATAAGCATTGTTGCGCAGGCATGCAGCACAGCATGCACTGGAAATGACCAATTTGCATATTGCACAGAGGAAAAAACAATAAAGATTACAAAAAATGATTATGAGAGCCTTGGCATTGAGGCAAAGAAAGCCCAGCTTGAGGACGCTAAGCTTAGCATTGATTCAACCCAGCGCAGCGTGAAAGGCACATGCGAAGAGCTGGCTGGCAGCAGAAATGTTATCAACTGGTTTGTAAGCAATTGCGATACTATTGACTGCTCTGCAGCATAATTCTGAATTACTGAATCTTGCAGCGAATTAAGGCAAGTGATTAAGGGGTGCTGAATTGGCACATCAAAAATGCTCTTTGAAGTTTTGGCATTTTTGAGGCTTCAGAAATCTATGATTTCTGATAGTGCTCAAGATTTTGCAAAATCTTGACATGTTCAAGAACCCGAGCATGTCTCGTGTTTTAGCGCAGGGTTTTTGACATGGCAAAAATTTCCGGGTGAAACTTTTTAAATGCATTTTTCTTCTGCATGGCATGGATTATGCAGTTCCTGAAAGGAGAAAGACAAAGAAGGATTTGATACGCAAGAGGAGATTTCGCATTTACAAGAAAGGCGGGAAGTTCAGGGCAGGCGCAGAGGGGCAGAGATAAAAAAGTGAAAAATGACAGCAGAGATTTTTTTGTTTGCCCTTGCATTTATCTGGCTTGCTGTAGCAAGCCTTCAGGATATTAAAAAGAGAGAGGTTGCAAACTGGCTCAGCTTCAGCCTGATTCTATTTGCCCTCGCATTCAGGGGGTTTTATGCCCTCTTTAATGCTGACTTTTGGTTTTTCCTGAATGGCGTGATTGGGCTGGCGATATTCTATGCTATTGCAACTGCCCTTTATTATGCAAGGCTTTTTGCAGGAGGGGATTTAAAGCTGCTGATGGCTCTTGGCGCCGTACTGCCTGTTTATGGCTCTTTCTTAGGCAATATTATCTTCCTTTTAATCTTTATTTTCCTGTTTATGGCTGCAGGCTCTGTTTACTCCCTGATTTATACTGCTTTCCTTGTCGCAGGAAGAAGAAAAGAGTTTGCAGCAGAGATTAAGCAGCAGTTCAGGAATAATAAAAGCCTTTTTACGCTTTCACTTATTGCAGCTGTTTTTGCTCTGATTGCTGTTTTAATCAGTTTTTCATTTTTTCAGTTTGCTGGTGAGGGGCTGCTGTTTGTATTTCCCCCCCTGATTTTTGCCCTGCCTTTTCTTTATGTTTATGCAAAGGCAGTTGAAGAGGCGTGCATGATTAAAAATGTGAGGGCAAGCGAGCTGGCAATAGGCGACTGGCTTTACAAACCTGTAAGAGCCGGAAAGAAAATAATCGAGCCTGACTGGCAGGGATTAAGCGAGGAAGAAATAAGGCTGCTTAAAAGGCACAAGAAAAAGGTTTTGATAAAGCAGGGCGTGCCGTTTGTCCCGTCTTTCCTAATGGCATTTATTTTTCTTGTCTGGCTAAGGTACTCCTACTTGTATGCTGCCCTTTTAGGAATTTTTTGACCCTTTTTCTTTATTATTTGTTTTTCCAGTAAAGCCCAAAGCTCATTTAGCACATTATTTGGTATGTTAAGATTCATCCCCCCTAATTTTTCCAAGAAACTTCCCAAATCAAGAATTGCCCTTTCCTTTCCTAAGGAAAGCTGATTTTTTGCTTCCTCCACTATAAGATTCCAATTTATGCCTGTTGTTTGGATTATTGCTTTTGCGTCATCAATATCCTTAAGCCTGCTTGTTGCGCATTTCATCAGGATTATGTCATGCACATCTGCTATTTTAAGGATAAGGTTTTTTTCAAACTGCCTTATTGTTTTTGCTCTTTTTTGCATTTCTTCAGAGAAAATAAAATCAATTACATTGCTAACAAACAAATCCAGCCTAAAATCGTCAAGCTTTAACATTTCTGGAATGTTCTCTCTTTTGCCGTAAATTGCCGCAGAATCCAAAGAGGAAAACCCAATTTTACCCGCAGCTTTTATGAACTCTTCCCTGCTTTCTATGCTTTCAAAAACCAAGTCAATATCTAGGGTAGAATTTTTTAGCCCAAGAAACATCATTGCTGTGCCGCCCACTGCAAAAGCTGTTACCTGCTTTTTAAGCTCTCTTGCAATGCTTAACAAAATAGCCTGCTGCTCATCTATTGAAATCATTTTTGCAATTTTTGCCTGTAAGCTCTCAAGTCTTCTTTATTAAAAGGCACATAAACCCGCCATAATCTCTCAATATCCTTAAAATCATCAGATTTAAGCCCATCAATTATAAATCCATATCTTTCTCCTTTTTCAGGCAGGATATTTTTTCTAAATCTTTTTGCCATTTTTCTTGTTCTCATCACTCTCCGGGCAGCATCATACAAAGCGCCAGCCTGCCTTTTTAGGCTGTTTGATTTTAAAAGCTTGTAGAGGGCTGGCCAATTCGTTATCTTTCTGAACAAGGAAAGAGATGCCAGCAACAGGCGAAAATCCTTTGACTTTATAGCGTACACCAAAGCTTCCTCAGGGCCTGGCTGCTTGCCATATATTTTATAGTCCTCTAAAGAGGATACCTTTATCGGAGAGTATTTGTTTATAATGTCAGCATAGTTTGTCCCCTTAAGCTTATTTTCAAATGAGATATAGTACACCCTTTTGTTTTCACTTGTTTTTTTTGTTTTCACATACCCGTACTTTCTTAGCCTGTAAATATGATATATCGCCTTTTGCCTGCTTACCTTTAGGCTTGACATAACAGACGCTATTGTCTGCACCCCCCCTAGCCTTCCAAGCAATTCTTTAATGCTTATATTACACATAATTAAATGTAGCTTAAGTTATATTTAAACTTTTCGCTTTTAACAAATTAGGAGTTTAATCTACTTTTAGGGTATTCTTCTTTTTATTCTTATATTCTTTACCTCTTCTGAGGCTTTGGCTTTCTGCTCCTTTTCAACATTCTCCTGGCTCTTTTCTTCACTGTCTTTAAGAGCGCCTGCTAGAATATCGGCAGTATTTTTCAAATCCTCTTTGGATATTTTCTGCCTCTTGAAATCGAAAGAAGGAATGTTATTATAGGCTGGAATGATGTTGATTATTGCATGCCCAAGGCGTGAGCTTGTAAGGATTTCAATGCTGTCTGCCTTAAGCTCTTTTTTCAGCATTCCCGCCAGCATCCTCGCCTTTTCGAACATGCTTGCCTTTAACTGCTCGGTTTCTGAGATATGCTCTTTAGGGATTATTAAGGCATGCCCCCTCGACATGGGGTTTATGTCAAGAACAGAAACAATCTCAGAGTCTTCATATATCCTGGATGACTCCACCTTTCCTTCAGAGATAAGGCAGAATATGCACTGCCCGCCTTCGCCTCCCTGCTGCATTGCTGTATTTTTCTTTACAAATTCAATTAAGTCAGAGTCAGGCATTGATTCAATCTGCTCTCTTAACTCATCTGCTTTTTCAGGCGGCATGCTCTCAATCTGCTGAAGCAGATTTTTTCTTATCTGTTCAAGCTGCTCCCCAGAAAATTCAGTTTCGCTTGTTTCCGGCATTTTTATATAAATAAAGAAAGATTTATAAATCTTGGGTAATATAAAGATTAATAAAAGAGGGCAAGATGAATAAAGTTTTAGGTTATGTTATTGCGGTTATTGGCATTGTGCTTATAGCGCTAAGCACTGCATTTACCCAAGTTATCTCAAAGATTTCCTTTTTGCAGGGTATCAAGCAGATTTACATCCTTGCTGCAGGCATTGTGTTTGTTGTTATTGGCATCTTCTTTGTATTAATGAGCACGGAAAATGCAAAACAACCGAGGGAAGTGCCTATTTATGAGGGGGAGGGCAAGAAGAGAAAGGTTGTCGGGTACAAGAGGATGGGGAAATAGTGTTCTATACCTGGGTGGCTTGAGGCAATAAGCATATTTTCGGGACATCAAATATGATTTATGTTCCAGAATAGACAGATTTAAGGTAGTTATTTTCCTTTTCAAAAAGCATTTTTACGAGCTCTTCTTTTTCTTCAATCACTCTTTTTTCTGTTTCG
>Ga0209541_10009788_pt1 | contig 15452 bp, 15 predicted proteins | sample RifCSPlowO2_01_FD_184027 | JGI IMG/M metagenome (GOLD analysis project Ga0209541, IMG submission 184027) | Groundwater microbial communities from Rifle, Colorado - Rifle CSP2_plank lowO2_0.1 (SPAdes) (version 2) | ecosystem: Environmental > Aquatic > Deep subsurface > Groundwater | place...
TCAAAAACAGAGTTTTGTATGTGGTTAAGGTATTGCCTGCATATCTTCATAATTCTATTGACTCTTTCTTCTTCCACATCATAAACTAGCAGGATATACATTACCAGTAAATTTTGAAAGCTTTGTAATCTTTGCCTTCCAATATGTGCTTGATTAATTTATAGGCTTCAAGCCTTAGCATGTACCTGTAAGATACTTTTCTTCCAAGAGAGGGGTAATTTAGCGATTGATTTATCTTGCTATCATATTCTCTCAAAAATATTTTTCTGCCATTCTCATTTAGATAACAATAATTCAGCTCTTTATTAAAATGCTCTATTTTTATCATTTGTTTGTTTATCAAAGTGAAAATAACTCTGTCAACAATCAAAGGCTTAAAAATTTCTGCCAGATCCAGATTGAGAGAATACCTCCTTTCAAAAGGCTCATGCAAGAAACTAATAAGAGGATTTAATTGTGTCTTAAAGATTTCAGATAATGTTGTAGTATAAAGCAATGAATTGCCAAAGCTTATCAGCGTATTTATAAAGTTGTCAGGAGGCTGTTTTACCCTCATAATAAACTCAAAGTCAGGATTTTTTAGTATAAGGTTAAACTGCTTGTAATAATATTGCCTCATATTTGCCTCTATAAGCATTAATTTATTGATATCTGAAGCATTCTTAACATCTTCTTCGTATTCCTCAAATCTTTCCGCGGGCTTTGAAATTTCATACTGCATGAGTGTTTTTCTCATATTATGCCTTGCTCCCTGTATTATCTCTTTTGCTATTTCCAGCCTTTTGCTGTTATCCTTATAGTGCTCAACCTGCTTAATAAGCAGATTCCCGGAGACCAGCTCCTGCCGCGGAGCGAAAACTCCTGCATAAAAACCAAAGTAATTATAGAAGTAGACAGAAATCTGCATTTGGGCAAGAAATGACAAAAGCTTGGAATTTATTTCAATTTCGCCAAAAGCGTAAATAGAGCTTATATTTTTAACAGGAATAAGGTTTCTAGTTTTTTCATTGCTGAATATTAAAGAGTTATCTTTTCTCTTTAATTGCCCGTTTTGCGTTATATAGATATCTTTCATTCTGTCCAGCAGTAATCAAAATAAGAGCAACCTCTGCAGTATTTTTTAAGTTTTAACCTTTGCGGAGATTCTTTTGCTGCAATGATGCCATTCATCTCATCAATTACATTCATTAAGTCTTTTTCTGTTTCATCGTTTAATTCCACTTCTTTTGTTCTGTTATTTTCTATAAACTTGATTATACCTTTTTTTATTGGTATGTTCTTATTTTTTAGTATATGCATATAATATAATATCTGATAGTATGCCCCATGCTCGTTGCTCTTTCTTTTTTTAAATTCATAGATGACTTTATTCTTTATATTGTCTATTTTTATATTGTCTAATTCAAGCTCTAACAGTTCTTTCTCCTTGTGCAATAATTTTCCGATTCTTATAAGCTCTGTATCTTCCGGCTTAAAGCCAAAATATCTCAGATAAAATTCCCTCTTGCAGTGGAAGAAATATTGAATCAAAGTTCCATTTAGTTTCATTTTTCAAGAAGCCATCCTGCAGCAGAGACAATTTTTATATTTCCTTCCTGCCCTTGTTGCTCAAATACAATCACTAACCCCTTCTTTAGATTAAATCTTTTCATTGCATTTTTCAAGCCCTTGAGCTCCCGCTCCTTATTGCTTTCATTTATATCATAGCATACTTGTATTGCTTCTTTTATAGTGTTTCTTTCTTTGATTATGAAGTCGCATTCTGTGCCGTTTTTAAAGTAGAACACTTCCTTGCCTCTTCTTTTGAGTTCAAGAAGCACAAGCGTTTCAAGAAGTCTTCCATAATCCTTGCTTAAGGAGACAGACAGCATTCTGGCAATGCCGTTATCAATGGCATAAGATTTTCTTAGGGTTTGTTTTCTGATATACTCTGCATAATTTTTTATTGGCAGTATTATGAACGCATCTTCAAAATAGTCCAAGTACTCGTACATGCTGTCTTTGCTTATTTTCATCCCTTTTGATTTAAAGTCGTTATATATCTTGTGAATGCTGAATTCTTTTGCGCTTTGGGAAATAAGCTGCTTTAGAAGCTCCCTAGCATATTCCGGGCTTCTAATGCTGTATCTCTCAATGACATCCCTGTACAGCATTACGTCAAAGTAGCTTGTTATGGTTTTTTGGTAGATATCATTTTCCATGTGCACAGTTTCGGGAAATCCTCCCTTTTCCAGATACATTCCTAATTCGTGCATGACAGATGCCTTTCCCTTTGTGGAAATGAGATCTTCAGATATGCTTTTGAAGCGAAGATACTCCCTGAAGGATAGCGGATAAACCTCATAGCTTATTGCCCTCCCTCTTAGGCTTGTCGCTATCTCTTTGCTCAGCATCTTTGCAGTTGATCCTGTAAGAAATATTTTTCTTGTGACAGTGTCATAGAGCCTGCGGACAAATTTTTCCCATCCCTTGACTTCCTGTATTTCATCAAAAAATATGTATATGTTTTGCTCTTTCTTTTTTGGGTAAAGCTCAAAGTATGCTTCCATGATTTGGCCAAGGCTTTCTTGGGTGAAGCTGAGCCTTTCATCCTCAAAATTAATATAGAGAATGTCTGTGATGTCTTTTATTCCCTGCATAAGCTGGAATAGAGTAAAGGTTTTTCCAGACCTTCTTGCGCCTATTATAGTAACTATCTTATCGCTGTTCAAGGGAATGGAAATATCCCTCCTGACTGCTTTAGGGATTCCTCTCTGGTGAAAGTCCTTGATTATTGTTTTTAAAGCGGTTTTTAGTGTCATAGAGCTGTAAAATATGTCTTTATTTATAAATATTTCCTTTTTAGAAGGAAATAAATTTGGGGTTTTTCCTTTATTAAAGGAAAATTGCGTTAATTGAAGCTAATTTTGAATTCTGAAGCAGAGATCATAAAGTATTTGGAAGACGAGTTATGGTTTGATTAATTGATATGTTCTAGATTATGTCAGCACTATGATTTTCATTTATTTTAGTTCCATATTCATAATCATATTTTATATCTGCAATAGGAAAGATCATTTCTTTTTCAGTCCATACATCACCACTTCTTTTTAATATTTCATATGCCCACAAAGGAATGTCTACTGTATTTTCAAATTTACCTGTATCTTCCTTTTCTATCACAATCTCAGGTATAATAGGGATTTTTTCTAGACTTTTTGGTATATCTCTAATCTTCAACAATTTTGAAATCTCTTCCATATTTTCAGTTTTAAATCTAACTTGATAAGGTGCATATTCAGAAATAATTCTATTTCGCTTTTCATAACCTTCTAGCATTTTATTTTTGAAATCGTTACTTCTCTGGCAGTTATTAAAAAATTCTTTATATATTTCAATTAAATTTCTCGAAAGTTCTGATAAAGAAGGATTACCAACTGTAATGTTCTCTTTTGTGAGGTCCAAAATGTCTCTAGGATATGGATATGCCCATTTCTCACCTATTTTTTTGTATATTTCTAACCCGCTGCATATAATTACAGGAAATTCTCCATCCTTTTTTCGTCGATTTATTCTGCCTATTCGCTGAATTAAAGAATCTATTGGACATAATTCAGAATACATAATTTCAAAATCGATATCTAGTGATATCTCAACGACTTGAGTTGCTATTACAATAATCTTATTGTTTTCCTTTTCTTTTGCTTCTATTTCATCTTCTTTTAGACGTCTATGTCCTTTAGTATACTGGGAATGGTAGAGAATTAAATTACCATTTTTATTATAAGTTTCTCCTTTTTTTAAATATCCTTCTGTTGTTTCAAATTTATCCATTTGTTTTAATTTTTTGTATACGTCTTTTGCTTTTTCTACTGTATTTACAACAACCAATATTTTTTTATTTTTGTTAAAATTCTCGATTATACTTTGTAGTATATCATTGTTACCAATGTTATCTTCAATTTTTTTTATAGAAACAGGAGACACTTTAAACAATTGATTAGTTTTAAGTAATTGGAAGTTTGTTATTTCCTGTAGTTCTTTTTTTATCTCAAGCGGAATTGTAGCACTCATAATACAGATTTTGTTACCATGTTCCACTAAAATTTTTGACAATCTTTTTAGGGCACCCAACATAATTAGATCATAAGAATGGACTTCATCTATTATCACTATGCTATTTCTTAAGTAAAGTGTACTAAGTGGCCATTTATGAACATTCATGAAACTTAAAATTAATGAATCCAATGTACAAACAGTTATTGGTTTTGAGAATACTTTCATAGACAACTTCTCTTTTATTCTGATATCTTCATCTTTAATTTCTTCTTCTAATAATAAAGATGAAGAGTCATGAACTATGCCCACTTTCGAGGAACCAAAATATTCTTTAAATCTTTTATATAATGAGTTACTTGTAACCTGTGTCGGCATTGCATAAATAATCTTAGTGTGTTTATTCTTCAAGTTGTTTAACGCCCAAAGCAATCCTGCTTCTGTTTTTCCTTCTCCTGTTGGAGCAGTTATCATAAGATTTTTATTTGAGATGGATGCTCTTTTTTGAAAGTCTTTCAACCCATCAAATAGTATCCGTTTTTCTTCTGCCCTTTTTCTTATACTTTCTGTTAGTTCTGTCTTTAAATTTTTTTTGAGTTCCCAAATCTGTTCATTCATACCACTTGCAACCCAATCAGCTCGAATTAGATTGCCATTTATTATACCAAAAATATCATTTATCTCTTCTAATTGTCCAATATCATTTTTCCTTAGGATATTTAATCTATCTAATAATCCTTCCCTATCTAATCCTAAGTAAGAAAATGGATTTTGTACTTTTTCATTCCCCTCTTTTTTTAAACTTCTTAGTAATTTTTGAGGGGATAACTTTTTATTCTTTTCAAAGCTACTTATAAAATCAATATTGTAAGGACATTTTTTATTAAAGACTTTTTCATATTTAGTTGGATAAGTCTCTAAATAATTTAAAATCTCTTTGAAGAAAGTTGGAATATTTAAATTATTGAATTTTTCTATAGGGTATATCTCTTTGTGAAGGGTCGTGTGATGCGATATAATTGCAAGATTAGTAAAATCTATATTATTAATTTTTATTAAGTCTAATCCATTCAATGTAAAATATAAGGCGTAAAGAGGGTGATAAGAATTCTTCTTTTTCATTATCTTATCTTCATAAAATTCAACTGTTGCTTTTCCAATATCATGAAGGAATACTGCAAAAAATATAGAATCCAGCACTTTTTGAGGATATTTTTTAAAAATTTCTTTATTTTCTTGTAGGAAAATATTAAAGTTAACCAAAACTTCTTGTGTATGTGATTCTAACGATTCTCCAGTTTTTGTTTTTGCTAAAATATTGTTAAATTTACTAAAATCTAATTTATTTTCTTTAGAATATTTTTCAATAGCTTCTTTATTTTCATAAATAAATTCACTAATTTTTTTGAATGCCATTAGAATAATTCTATGAATGAATCTCTTTCTTTGTCGTGTATGCACTCAATTTCTTTAGTTAAATCGCAATATCCCCCTACAAACTCCACGATGCTAACAATTTTTTCAGATTTTCTAGGAATATACAAGTTGTTGTAAGTTAAATTTATAGATTGTACCCGCGGAGGAATAATTAATAAGTCTCTATAATGCTCATAGACTCTAAAGAAGTAATGCATATCATCTTTCTGTATGAAGATACTATTTACTTTATTTTTATTCACTTGGACATCTTTGTATTTTCCTAATTCTTTTACATCTTTTATCATTATAAGTTCATCATCCATAGCCAAAGCTGGTATTCTTCTTGGGTGTTTAAGTGAATCAACCAATCCCATATCATTATCAATCCCAATATAGATATCATAGATCGGTAAAAATATTTTTTCTCTTGTTAATACGGCTCTTCCTTGATTACTTTCTTTCCATTTTTTATATTGCCATAAATCCACAAAAATGTTATTTATTTTTACTGGGACAATACCTACCATTAACTCATTTAATAACTCATAATAATCTTTTTCTACTTTTCCCATTATATTGGTTAGTAGTCCTACTATCTGTGTCTTTGTGGGGGTTATTGTCGTGTTTTGGTATACTGCTGTCTGTGGAACTCTAAAGGAATTTACTAAGCCTTCTATTCTAAATCTGATAATATTCATAAAATTTCACCAAAATTTTTTTATTTTTATTCTTGTGTAGTATTTTTAACTTCTGTTTTGTCATTATTAGATTTGTTAGTGGTATTTAACCAACCTTTTGTAATTCCAATAGCCTCATTCACTGACTTGACTTTATTTTTCCATTTATCTTTTATCTTCTGTTCGTTAGAAAATATTTTGCTTCTTACTCCAACTACATAATCTTCAATTATATCAGTATATTCGCCTAAAGATTCTTGGATTAAATCTAAATCTAGTTCTCCATTTTCATCTACATTCAATGAATTCAGAAATATAGGTGTTCCTGCTTTCTGCTTTGCAATAATTAAAAATTTAGGAGTAATATCATCAAGCAATCTCGCTTTTTTTGCTCCACCATCTAAGTTTTTTAATGCATCAAGTAGTAACTCCATTCTCCTTATTTTTTCTTTTTCTTCGACAACAGACTTTGTGTCATAGTTAAGTTCGTCTACGTAACCACCTATTTCATTTACTGATATAACCATACTACCCTTCATAAAATTTAATGTATTGATTTCTACTTTTACTAAGTCTCCTCCCTCTTGTCCTTCCTTTTTTCTTGTTAGCATATCAACACTATCTTTCCATGGATAAATGCTAATTAGTGGTGATACTTTCACTGGTGACCATCTCCTAAGTGCCATTTTTTTTGAGCCTTTTCCAGCTTCCATGAATCCAAATAAGTCTAAGTCAGGCTTATTTTCTATAATGTCTTCATATCTTTTTTTTCCTTCAGTTTTAATCTCGCCTAAATCATATTCACCATCCTTACCAATTTTTGTAATTGCCAAACCTAATTCCGACATAGTCTCTTTAAGGTAATATCTCAATGCCTGCCCAGAAACATAAGCATAGTAATCTCCTTTAGCATCTTGTATCTTTTTTAACATAATAATATTACCTGCATTCTCACTACTATTTAAGTTGTCTATATTTACCTTACATATATATCCAAAATTCAAAAACATTCTTTTTCCATTTTTGTTTTCCTTATTCATTTTGATTGCCTCCTCTCATTTTTTTAGCATATTGTTTAGACAAAAAATTTTGCACAGAGTAAATCCCAATAATGTCTCTAATAAAAGTAACATCTCTGTTGCTGTTAACTAACCCTAGCAATTCATCGATCAAATCCATATACTTTTTGCCACTTTCTTCAATTTTCTTGTGTAGAACATATCCTGCATCTTCTTTTTCAGCATCATATATAAATTCCCTAAAAAATTCTACTAATCTCTCCTGATTATTTACTTCTCTAATTTTATAAAGTAAATCTTTTTTGTCTTTGTCCGATGCAAACTCCCCTATATTCAACCCAATAAATTTACATATCTCATGAAATTTTTTATAATTTCCTTCCATTTTTATTACCTCCAAATATTTTATGAAAAAATCTGATAACTGTTTTATATTTAATGTGTTGAACCTCATTTTTTCATCCTTATCCAGATTTGACAGATTATAGAAACTCATTATAAAAATAGTATGGTACACATACATTTTATTTAGTACATCTTTGCAGAATTCTTCCCTTATCAAATATCTAGATTTTTTATTTTTGTATTCATCATGATAATAAATCAACTTATATATAAATGGCTCTTTATTAGAGGTATCTATACCTTCTAATTTCTGAAATAGCGCAAAGATATATGCGAGTTTGTTGTACACTATTACATTATCAACACCATCTCTATTCACATCAAAAGAGATAAGATTATTACCTATTAATTCGTCCATTAGTCCTCTATCTGAATTTTTAAATAATAGATATAATAAATCAATTAATACCGAATAGTTTCCAAGTAATTTCACATTTGGTATATTAGTTTTACTTTTTGGTAACTTAGAGTTGGGTAAGTATTCATTTTGAATAAAAACTCTTTCTTTTAATTTTAAGGATAGGAGTAGATAAGGCGTGTCTAATAAGATTACCTTGTTATTCAAAAAGTAATTATACAATAAAGAAATTTTATAAAAAAAATCACACATGAAACATAATGTAATATTTCCTTTTGTCCTTTTATCTCTGAAAGAAGGAAGCTCATCCCCTGTACCAAAATCAAAAATCAAATTAGTTGAATTTATTGCTATTTTCGTCTCTTTGTCTTTTACAAAAATAGTATAGGTGGAATTACATAAAAGACATTTATCTTTACATTCTTTAATATCTTTAAATTTTTCTGCTATGATAATCCCCAAGTTTTCTGGAGGGGTGTAAATGAAAGCTTTAACTTTAGAATTTTTTTTGACTTTTCCATAATAGAACTTATCGTCAAATAGTTCAGCACTAGTCTTCTTAATATCTTCAGCCCTATCCTTTAATTTTTTAAATTCTTCATTGTTTAAGCTTTTTGTTGGAAGATGATCTTTCACTCTTTCAGATCTTATAAAAAAGGGTTTGGTGTTCAACTTATTTTGCACAAAAAGATCTTTTCTATTTTCATCATAATAGAGTTTTTTGTTTTCTGTTGTTTCAAAAACACTTTCATAATATTTTCCCCTAAGAAATTTATAGAGCGAGATTATATCTTTAAATTCACCTTCTATTATTAATCTATGATTTTCAATGCTAACTGTCACTTTTTCATTAAATATTGCTTTTTGTTTAGTATTGCTGTCTCCTTCTTCTATACTAATTTGGTCAGATGAAGATTTTTTAATTATATAAAATGTATTTACAAGTCCATTATTATAGAAGAAATCTTTTTTATCATAGATTAATTGCATCGTATCACCTTAAATTTTCTCTTACAATAAAACCATATTTATTAATTACAACTTTTTTATCATTTAATATTAATTCATTTACTTTGATATTTCTATTCTCCACCATCCACCCCATCCCATAGCTGTTATAACCCCCAAACCCTGCATCAAGCCCAAAATTAAATACTTTCTTCTGGATTTCATCCATATAGCCCAGCTTAAACCTCAGCTTATTGCCGATAAACTTAAAATTCAAAGGCTCGCAGTAGATTGAGTATTTTCCCTTTAATATCGGCTCAACAGCAACATTCTTCCATAAGTCGTAATCCTCATTTATCTTTTGGCCATTAAAAGAGTTGTACTTTTTAATCAGGTTTCTTCTGAGAAGGTAGAGATAGCGCTCTTTTTCCCCCTTTTTCAGAAAATCAAGGGACTTGATGCCTTCTTTTTTGCTGCCATTTCCCTTTAAATGCTCAGTAACTACTATTATTGAAGGAGTCTCAATAACAGAAAAATTATCCAGATTTACATCATAATCATAAAACCTCATCAGCTCAAACGAGTATTCTCCAAGGTTTATTATCTCGCCTTCCTTTAGATTATTTTTGATAACATTGACAAGCTCCTTATTAGGAGAAGAGATAGTTATCTTATAGGCGTAATCCTGCTTTACAGTATTACTCCTAACCCCTATCAAATTGCTCAGGCAAAAGTGTTTGTATCCTTTTTTCTTATGCAATCCGGAAAAAACAGAATTAGCCAATTTTTGCTTATAAACCCATCCCTGCAATGAAGAGTAATACTTCGCTAATGTGTCTTTTTGCGACACGCTTTTCATTGATTTTAAGATTAAGGTAAGTCTCATTCTTGCATCTATTCTATCAGATACCCCCTTTGCAGGCTCTGATGAGTTCTTATTTAAATATTTTATCTGTAAATGTCCAGTGACCAGTGCTTTTGCATTATATATTACAATTTGCAATAAGATTAAAGTCATTATTTGCCTGCTTGTATCTCCCCGTACCCAATCAGCCTAAACCTATTCCCAATCCTTCTGGATATCGTGACTCTAGAGCCTGTGTCTGCGCAAACAGGCATTTTTAGCCTGCATTTTATTTTCTTCTTTCTTAGCTCAACAACAATGCCGACAGTAGCTGCGGAATTTACATTTAGCATCAAGGATTCGCCAATCTTTATTGGCTCTACATTAAGCTCTTCTTTTGTGCCAACAACACGATTTAGCAAATGTACTTCTAAGACTAGCTCGCTCCATACTTTAGGCAGATTATTTGGCAATCCCGCTACTGCTCCAGTAAGCTGATCGGACTTAACTATTGATGGGTCCAAAGACGTGAGAACCCCAATTGAGCCGCCAGGAGCTGCAGATTCTATGTTTACACTGCCTGAATTTAGGCTTACTATCTTAGTAGTTATAGGCTTCCATACCTGCTGGTTTTTTTCAGTTGTTATCCTGCCCGGCCCTATCTCAATTGTATCTCCTATTTTTAGGATTCCCTGCTTTAAGCTTCCCCCAAGAACGCCGCCAACCAATTTCGAAGGCGCAATACCTGGCTTGTTTATATCAAAACTTCTTGCAATCAGCATAATCGGCTCTTTATTAGTGTCTCTAGTTGGAGTTGGAATGTACTCATCAATTGCCTGCATAAGACAGCCTAAGCCAACACGGTGCTGCGCTGAAATAGGTATTATTGGAGCATTTTCAAAATTAGTGCCTTTAAGAAAATCCTTTATCTGATTGTAGTTTTGCAGCGCTTGCTCTTCACTTACCAAATCTATTTTATTTTGAACAAGGATAACATGCTTGATTCCAATTATCTGTAGAGCCATTAAATGCTCTCTTGTTTGAGGCTGAGGGCATTGCTCATTGGCAGCAACTAAAAGCAAGGCGCCGTCCATTATTGTCGCGCCGCTAAGCATAGTCGCCATTAATGATTCATGGCCAGGCGCGTCAACAAAGCTGGCCTTTCTTAATGGCGCCGTTTTAGAGCCGCATATCTGGCATTCTTCTTTCGTTGTGTAAGCTTTTGCATCATTGCATTTCTCGCATTTCCTAAATGTGACATTAGCGTATCCGAGCCTTATTGTGATTCCCCGCTTTAACTCTTCAGAATGAGTATCTGTCCACTTGCCGCTTAATCTCTCAAGAAGTGTAGTTTTGCCGTGGTCAACATGGCCAACCATGCCGATATTAAGCAACGGCTGCTCCGGCAACTCTTCTTGCTGCTCATCTTTCTTCCTTTTACTCATGTTTTAGTTAATTTAGCTTCTTCCTTCTTTGGCTCTTCAGTAACTCCAAATAGCTCAGCAAGCTTTTTAGGGCCTTCTTTTATCACCTTCAAATTTATTTGTGATACTTTATCATGTATCTTATGGCCGCAAACTGTTTTTCTTTCTTTTATGCCCTTTGGGCCGCCTCTGAATCCTATTCCTCCGTAAATTGTAATGCTTTTCCTCATCCCGAGAATCCCTTTCCTCATAGGAAACCCGCAATAATCAGAGCCTCCTGTAATTTGGAACTCATAGTCTTTTAAGTCAAAAGCATCCCCTTTTATTGTCTCGCCTATGTTTAAGCCTATAAACGGGCTAGCTAGGCTGTCCTTCACTTCCTTCTGGAATGACTTTCCTGTAGAAGGGTCCGAAATACACAACTTAAAACTCGCCATGTTTAAACCTCCGCATCTGTGAGAAACAAGGTTTATTTAAATATATTTGTTTTAACATCCTTAACCAATTTGTTATAAAATACCTTTTTACTGCCTATCAACTGCTTTAGCGGCCTCTGCTTGCACTTCTCAAAAGCGTAACAGAATATCAATGGCGCAATAACACTTACTTCTCCCCACACTTGAACAAGCCCCTTATGCGCATCCTTATACTTGCCCCATGTTACTGCTTCTCCAAACGTGCATCCTGACAATCCCCCGTCCCTCTCCAGCGCTGTTGTTATCTGGATTCCCCCGTCAGCGCCTTCGTAGTCTATTCCTAATATTTGGCTTATTGTCGGCCCCATCTGCTGGATAAAATTTTTAGGGCCGCCTCCGCCAAACTCGAAAAACCCATTAGACTTTGTAGAGTAAAGTATGGCAGCGCTTTCAAGCACATCTAAGCTCGGAGCAGGGCTTATGCTTTTTCCCTCAAGATAGAGTTTTGCAATGTTCATTCCTATTGAATGGTTGGCCAAAGAATCCCAAAAGACAGGCACTTTAAGCTTTGCTGCCTGCGCAACCCATGAAAGTTCTGGGTTAGGCGCATTTTTTAAGACGTAACTTCCAAGCTCATAATTTAAATCAGCGCTTGAGAAGCTTCCTTTAAGGCTGCATTGCCTTCCGAAATCTAAAATTATTTTATCTTGTTCCATCAATGTTTCCTTTTCCCTTATATTAATGTCGTAAATCCTAGTTGTTCCGTCTTTTCTTAGCTCGTCATCATCAACAAAAGCAGAGCCTTGCTTTACCGGCAGATTGTAGGCAAAATGCAGGTCATGGTAAACCTGCGCGCCTGTGGAGCAGATAGCATCAACAAATCCTTTTTTCATAAGGTCAATAACATAGCCTCCTAATCCGCCAACAATTACAGCGCCTGCAATGCCAAGCCATATAGTGTCATTTGCATTAACCATCTCCTCAAAGAGCTTTGCCCCTGCTGCTACATTTCTTGCCTCAAAAGAAGAGCTTTCATAGTTCTCTATAAAAGAAGAAATATCCATATTTTCCCTAAAATGCAATGGCTTTATGTCTTTGCCCTGCATATACTTGCTATGCTTCCAAGCCATAAAAAAAGGATAACAAGCTAGTTTTTAAGATTTATTATTTTGTAGATTAGATAGATATTTATTAAAGTCTATTGCACTAGTGCTTATGCAATTAGCTCTAATACTGGAAGGAATTTTATTGTTTATTTTAGCATTATTTCTAGGGTATTTAATCGGAAAATATATTGCGCGGAAAAGATTTGAGGAAAAAGTCCCTGAAATAAGGGAGAGTGCGATAAAACAATCAAGAGCTGTTCTAAGCGGGCAATTTAGCGAGCAGATAGCCCCTTACCTTCCTGATTTCCCTTACAATCCGACAGAGGCAAGGTTTATTGGCAAGCCCATAGACTTTGTTGTGTTTAAGGGAATGGATGAAAAGAGCATTAATGAGATTGTTTTTGTTGAAGTTAAAAGCGGCCAAAGCCAATTGTCAAAAGTGGAAAAAACCTTGAAGTCGGCCATTGACAATAAAAAAATTTCTTGGCATGAGTATAAAGTGCCGGAAGAAGTAACAAATAATAAGACAAAGTAATTTTTAGTGCCTTTTTAAGTTAGTATTTCCATATAGACATGATTAAATATAAATTCATCTCTGTATTTGCAGAGGTGAACATTTATGAGGAAAGCAAGGAAATTAGACGTAGCGTGCCCAAATAAAGAATGCAGAACATATAACAAAACAGGATTAAAAAACATTGTAAGGGTGGCAGAAATCTAGTTCGTACCATCAACACCCCATTCTTCCACAAACATTTAAGCAAAAAAGAAATCATAAGAATCTGCAAACTAATTGGAGATTTAAAATTTAATTATAAAACTAATTATTACTATTAATTCTAAATATAAGAAACAATCTCTTTGATTCTTATAATTTTTAAGTTGTACTTCTTAGCTATCTTTCTTAATTCATTCATTTTGGCCATTCTGCCATTAGGGCCTATGATTTCGCATATCACTGCTGCTGGATAAAGCTTGGCCAATTTTGCCAGCTCAATTGCCGCTTCAGTGTGGCCCATCCTTCCTTTCAGCCCTTTGTCATTGCATCTCAAAGGGAATATGTGGCCAGGCCTTGCCAAATCGCTTGGCTTTGTGCTCTTGCTTATCAGGGCTTTTATTGTCTTGGCCCTGTCGTAGGCAGATATTCCAGTTCCTGCTTCTTTAGAGTCAACAGAAACAGCAAAAGCGCATCTTGTAAACTCAGTATTTTTTTTGGCCATAAGAGGCAGCTTTAATTCCCTTAACCTTTTGCCCAGCATTGGGACGCACACTAGCCCCTTGGCATTTGTAATCATAAAATTAATTTTTTGCGGCGCAGCTTTTTGCGCTGCCAACACCAAATCGCCTTCATTCTCGCGATTTTTGTCATCAACAATAATCACAAATTTGCCTGCGCGAAAGTCGCTAACAGCCCCTTTAATATCTGTCATTTTACTTTTAATAATGCTTTTAGATATATCCTTCTATGAGCATATCATCTCCAATCTTCCTAGTAGTCACATCCTTTAGCTTTACTGCCTTATCAACCTTGCTTATTCCTAGATTTCCAATGGCCCCAAGACCATCACCTATAAGCTTTGGCGCGGTAAACACCAAAACCTTGTCAGCTATTCCCTCTTTAATAGCAGAGCTGTTAAGCTCGGAGCCGCCTTCAATCATCACGCTTGTTATCTCCATCTTGCCAAGATGCTTCATTAAATCATGCAAATCAACCTTCCCTTCTTTCGGCTTTGTTATTATCACATTAACTCCTTTTTGCTTCAATTTTTCTACATCCTTTTTTGGCGCATCATTTGTTGTAGCAACTATTAGCTTTTGAGTATTTTTCATTAGATTGCAGCTTTTTGGTATTTTAAGCTTGCTGTCCACCACAATCTTAATAGGGTCTTTGCCTTTTACAAGCCTCGGAGTCAGCTCAGGGTTGTCCTTTATTACAGTATTAACCCCAACCATGACCGCATCAACTTCTGTCCTTAGTTGATGAACATGGGCTCTAGCCTCTTTGCTGGTTATATACTTTGAATTGCCTGTTGAAGTTGCAATTTTTCCATCAAGGCTCATCGCGACTTTCATAGTGATAAAAGGCCTTCCTGTTTTCATGTACTTTATGTAGACTTCATTTATCTTTTTTGCATCTTTTTCCAAAATCCCTATCTTGGTCTTTAAGCCGCGGAATTTCAACTCCCTAAATCCTTCAACAAGGGGATTTGGATCGCTAGTGCCAATTATAATCTCCCTTATTCCGGATTCAACAATATACTCTGTGCATGGCGGCGTTCTTCCCCAGTGAGAGCATGGCTCTAGATTGACATACATAGTAGAATTTACAGCCTTTTTGCCCGCATCCCTTATTGCAAGAACCTCTGCATGCTCTGTGCCTGCCTTTTTGTGAAAGCCCTTGCCGACAATCCTGCCTCGCTTTACTAGTATGCAGCCAACCATGGGATTTGGGCTTGTCAGGCCTTTGCACTTCTCAGCAGCAAGCCTGATAACCAACTCCATGTATTTCTTATGAGATATCAAATTTAAACCCCCGCTCAACTCTCAGTTAACTCTTAATCATATATACTTTAAGTTATAATTCATAATTAATATTTAAATTTGTGGTTTTATTTTTATTAATGTACAAGTAGTAAAAACAAAAGGTATTAAAAATGGCATAATAGAAATAAGCAGGGGTTTAAAGGTGAATGAGGGTTGAAAGCACTAAACTTTTGCACTTTACTCATAAAAGAGGCGTAAGCTATATTAACCTGTTTTCTATAGGATAGATTACAATGAATAATTCTACAATTCTAGGG
>Ga0209541_10009789_pt1 | contig 15451 bp, 19 predicted proteins | sample RifCSPlowO2_01_FD_184027 | JGI IMG/M metagenome (GOLD analysis project Ga0209541, IMG submission 184027) | Groundwater microbial communities from Rifle, Colorado - Rifle CSP2_plank lowO2_0.1 (SPAdes) (version 2) | ecosystem: Environmental > Aquatic > Deep subsurface > Groundwater | place...
TTATGAAAAGAAAAACTATTCAGGTATCACGGTGTACTCAATTAATTTCTTTACCTAGAAAATGGATTATAAATAATAATGTTAAGAAAGGAACGGAATTAGATGTTGATGAAGAAGATAATAAAATGTACTCAAACAACATCAGTAATTTAATAAAAAACTATTCTTCAGGTATAATATTTATTTCAAAGATTCTATAATCAGGATTGTTTATTGTGTACAGAATTACCACAACCTAAATATAATAAACTAGCTAAACCAGCTCCATAGATTGAATTTCTTGACCATTTATTCATTACTCACAAGTAATATCTTTACTATTTAAATGTTTCTATGTCAGCCTTAGAAATGGTCTACCTTAGTTTCACTTGATAGGACTAAGCTTACATAAGTCCTATTTCCGCTAGGAATGTAGGACAACTCCATCTAAGTTATTGAGATTTTGAGCATTCCAATAGCTCTGTTAAATTTAATTCTAATGCTGCCACCGGATAATTCAAATCAAAATTAATTAAAACCTGTGGATGAATCTCCCCAATATAAGCAACCTCTTTATTAGCCACACAAACCCTTCCGACTCTCCCCTCTATAAAAGAACTATGTTTAGTTTCCTTTATAACATAACTCAAATCCAAAGCATCCATTAAAGAATCTAAAATTTGTTTTATCATAGTAAAATTCGCCTTCTCATGACATAAGGTTACTGCTAATCTCAATACATCCCTTGATTTAACCTCAGAATCCTCATCATATTTTATAGCATAATTTATTTCAAAAATATCTTGAGGATATTCCCTATTCCTATTGTTATGTAAGGCCCTTAATAAATCTGGTATTAACCACACCCTAACCATATTAATTGTTTTTTCAGTACTCTCTTTCAAAGACAAATGCTGAAATTCTTTAATATTCATCCATTCAAATTGATTCACTTTCGAGGTTAAGATCAATGTAAAAACCTCAGATAATCCTTGACCAATCAAAATATCCCTCAAGTCACCACTTAAACCAGTTTCTCTTTCAGTTTCACCAACAGTTGCTACCAATGGATATCTTGGCTCAAAATTATTAAAACCATAAGCCCTAGCTATATCATCTATAATATCCACATCATGCCATAAATCTACCCTAAAAGCCGGTGCTTCTAATACAATCTTATTTTTATCAAAAGAAATAACATTATACATCATTCGTTCTAATAATTCCTTAAAATTTTTTGGACAAACACCAAGCAAACCTTCTATATCCTTAAACCTTAAATTTCTCTTCTCTGGTTTTAAATCTGGACTAATCAATCTACCCCAATCATATTTAACTTCAACAGAATAAATCTCTCCACCCATATCAGCAAACATCACAGCGAATATATTAATCAATTCCTTCAATGGTTTTAATTCCAAACCACTACATTCAATAAAAATATCTCTTGTTTTTTCTGTAACCCTTCCCAATTTGTGTGAATTTATTATTGGAGGCATTGACAAGATTTGATTATTAGCATCCTTAAAAATAGGATATTTTTTTTCACCACTCAACAAATAAGCATATTCTTTATATTTTTTTAATATATCATAACCATTCAATTCAAGATTAGATTCCAAAGGCCTAAAAAATATCTTTGCAGGATCTTCTGCTAAATATTTAATTGGTGATTTAATATCCTCAAATGGATAAATCCCAATTGCTGCCCGTTTTCTATTCCTTCCATAAGTTGTATGTAATTTTTCTTGAATCCATATCATCTCTTTAATAGTATCATCATTAAATCTCAGATTTTTAACCAAAACACAAGCTGTATATGGCCTTACCTTAAAAACAGATGATTCTACTATAACCATTAAGTTAGATTTTTTAACCCTATAATTAGGCAAACCCTTTTTTATTCCTAAATAAGCCCTTAATGATCTTGCTAATCCCTGAGGTGAAAGCATATCTATTCTATCTGGAGTTATATCAACCTTTAAATCATCAGCCTCATATTCTAATTCCATACCCATTTCAAAGAGTTGAAATTCTAATTCCTTAAGAGAAATATCTTTTCCAAGTAGGTCTTTCAATCTTGAATATTTCAGATCAAGTGTTACCATTTTAATTTATATGATTTTATTCTTTGAAAATCACAAGTTGCCCCCAAAATATTTCTAATATCTGTCTCTCTATGTAAAAGCATTGCTAATCTTTCAACGCCCAAACCCCAAGCAATCACAGGTACTTTTATACCAAAAGGTTCTAAAGATTCTGGTCTAAATATTCCAGAATTTATTAATTCCACCCAACTATCTAATTCTTCAAAATAACCAATAGCCTCCATTGAAGATTCAGTATATGGATTGTAAGTAGGCTTAAACCTTATTTTATGCACCCCCATCAAAGAATAAAATTTTTTTATAGCCCCCTGTAAATCCCTTAATGTCAAATCTTCATTCATAATAAAACCCTCACACTGATGAAACTCTGGTAAATGTGTTGCATCAATAGCCTCATTCCTAAAAATTCTTCCAATATAAAAATATTTTGCAGGTGGCTGAATCTTTTTCTCCCAAAAATATCTAAAAGTTGTAGCAGTAGTATGTGTCCTTAAGATTAAATCCTTCGCTAATTCCTGATTCCACTTATAACCATATCCACTTGATCCTGTTTTTCCACCAGATTCATGCATAACACCCACACGTTTAGCTAATCCTTCTGGAATCTTTCCCTTATGTGGTAGATAAAATGTATCTTGAAGATCCCTTGATGGGTGATCTTGAGGAATCCACATCGAATCCCAGCACCAAAAAGTAGTTTCTACTAAAGGCCCTTTCATTTCCTTAAAACCCATCTTCAAAAAAACATCTCTTATTTTATTAATAGTATATGTCAATGGATGTATTCTTCCTATATTAATCTTGGGAACATCAGTTTTGACATCATAATGTCTAAATTCTTTTTTTTTCCAAATTTGTGACTTTAATAATTCAGGGGTTAATGTCTCTAGCAAATCTTCATCTAGACTAAATTCTTGCAATCTCTTTCCTTTTTCAGTTATCTTAGCAAAAACATTCTTCTCTCTCTCAATCTTAATTAAATTTTTTCTTATCTTTAAATTAGTAAATAAATATCCCTGCTCTTCATTTAATCTATTTAATTTCAAAGGTAAAGATCTTAAAAATCCTTGCTCCGGTAGTTCCCTGCTTAACCACTTCTTTCCCTCATTACTTAATAAATACATCTTATCTTTAGTTATCTCTATCGCCATTTTTTTTTTTAAAATACCAATACATGCATTTATTTCATCCATAGATAGATTAGTCTCAGAAGCAATCTGTTGTAAGGTTAAGACCTTATTATTTATTGCCTGTATAAATCTTTGCTCAGGTAAACCATCATTAAGATACTTTTTTCCATTTAAATCTAAAACAATTAACTCTTCTTCCTTAGTCTCTAAAGAAACAATATCCTTATTTTTAAGCCATTGCAACGCGCGCATTATCTCTACTTCTTTTAAATCTGTTTGTTTTTTTATTTCATTTAAACTTATATAACTTGAAATCTTTGGTAAAACCCTTCTCTCTAAAGGATGTAATGTTTTAATTATATCTTTCATTCCCTTTCTAAAAAGAACAATTTGTTTTTAAAACTTTTCTTACCTAAACAGAAACCTCAAATATAATTAACATCTATTCAACAAAAAATACTAATTAAACCCTATTAATTATAACCTCTTTTCCTGTATTCTCTAAAACAAATTCTATCTTTGATTTTCTTATATCAAAACAAATAGGATTTTCATACGGCAACAAATGTTCAACTAATTGTGGTTCTTCATCAACACATTTATCATCTGAAACAAAGAAAACATTATTCATGGATTGATCTAATTCTATAATCTCTTTAATCTCATTATTAGTAATCTTGTTCGCATTATAAGATTTAGTTCTATCAAAAAAACAGATCTCATCATATTCACTAGGAACATTTAATTCTATTTTTTTATTACTCCCCTTGCTTAATAGATAAACCTCCCTTACTTCATCCTCAAAATCTTGATTAAATTTTACAACATCAACTCCCTTCCCAAAACACCATGTTTTATTTATCATATCAAATCCAAAATAAATTATTACCCCTAAAACAACCATAGCAAAAATCCAAATAAAAATTTGCGTTGATATTCCCTTTTTCATAATCTCATTTATAGCATATTCTTTAAAAATATATCGAAATATAACCTGTCAACTACCTAACCAATGAATTGGTTGGCTTGTAACTCTCATGTGAGGCTACTATTGGCTGGTTGACATACAGCCTGTTAAACTCAGATATACCAAGATTAACGATATTTTTACTTGCATTTAAATCAGAGTGTAATTCATAACCACATTTCTTACATTTGAATATACTTCCATTTCTATTGGCTTTTTCTATATAACTACATTTAGAACACATCTGACTTGTATGTTTAGGATTAACTTTTATTAACAATTTTCCTAAATATTCTAAATTATATTGTAGATATGTTTCAAACTGCTTAAAACTCCAATTTCCAAGTTTTTTATTAAATTTTTTTCCTTTTTTTGAATTGTTTATTTTCTTCAAATCTTCAAGAACAAATACTTTAAAATCACTATTTGCAATTTCTTTACTCAAACAGTGATTTGTATCAGAGACAAACCGTCTTTCCTTTCCAGCTATTCTTTTTAATTTTCTTAGAGCTGATTTTGTGCCTTTGCTCTGCAATACTTTCTTTTTGTATTGATACTTGCCTTTTATCTCTTTTAAATGTAAACTCTTAAAGAATTGTTTATTACTTCCTACTACTATATTTTTAATGCCTCTATCCATACCTATGAAATCTGTGATTTTAAAATTATTTATATTAATATTGGGACTTTCTTTTTCTAAAACCAAATTTAAATATAAGTTCTTATTTTTAAAAAGCAATGTTCCTGCTATTGGTGACCAATCTTTATATTTTATAATCATAGGATTATCCTCAAAGCTTATTTTTTTTCTGCCATAAATAGAAGAGATAGATATCAAATTATGTTCTAAATTTACTCTTAAATTGCGTTTATCTAGTCTCATTGCTGAGTATTCTTTGCCTTTAATTTTGTTCTTTTTAATGTTTCAGAAGCGACGTCTCTTGCTGTCTGAATTATTGCTGAGGGCATATGAGGGTATAATTTTCTAAGTTTTTTATATGTCCATTTATGAAGTTTATTCTTATTATATGATTTTTTATTTAAACCAAAATCACAAAGATATTGCTTTACTTTAGAATATTCTTGGATAGTTTCAATTAAATCATTATTTTCTTTTAGCTTAATTTTAACTGTTCTCTTCATAATAACTCAGGAAATACATATAAGTTTGTGTACTTTATTATATTAAAAACTATATGGTTGAAAAATTTAATGTAAAACCAATTAAATTAGAGAAAGGAAATTCATGTGTTTATAATATTAATTATTATATTGTTTTTTTGTCCTAAGTATAAAAAGAAAGTTTTAGAAAAAGAAATCAAAGAAGATTTAGAACTTATTTTTAAGGCTGTTATTGAATCAAATAATTGGATACTTATTGAAATGCAGATTATGTCAGACCATATTCATATATTTGTTTCTGCTCATCCTAAAACATTACCATTAGAATTAATTAAAAAATTAAAAGGTATTAGTGCAAGGTTATTATTTAAGAAATATCCTCAATTTCAGAAAAAGGAATTTTGTGGAAAACATTTATGGGGTGGAGGTTATTATATAGGTACTGCTGGGATAGTTACTGCCGAAAGCATACAAAAATATATTCAAGCAAATACTATGGCAAATTCATCCGATATTTGAAAATATCAGTTTTCTTTGCCTAAAATATAAATAAGCAAAGTAACATAGAACTCTCTATATTTTATAAACTAATAATTTGATAGTGTATTCTAAGAAAAATTATTTACCTATAACTTTTTTGACGTTTAGCTCTAGCCCGAGAGTCATTAGGTTTTCTTTGTTCTTTCATACGTATATCTGCTATCATTAATTGCCTATCATAATCTAAAAATGTTTTTTTTAATTTTTTATTATAGTTAGCTAATGCTCTAGCTATAGCCAAACGAGATGCCTCTGTTTGGCCTTGACAACCACCACCAGAAACATTTACACTTATATTAACCTCTTTTATTGTATCACCAGCTAACAATATTGGTTCTAAAATTCTTGCTTGAGATAACTCTGAAGCCAAATTGTTTATTACTTTATGATTTATCGTAACCTTACCATTGCCTGGACTCAATGTTGCCCTAGCAATTGCACATTTTCTTTTACCTATAGTTTGTATTGTTTTCTTTTGATTCATATTTTAGCACCCAATTTTCTTGATATTTTTATTAATTCCTGTTGATTTAATGTTTTTAATCTATTAAAGGAATTCTCTATCTTTTCTATCTTTTTATCTTTTATATTATCAGGAACACCCATATAACATTTCACCCTCTTTAATGCCTTTCTACCATGTTCTTTATCGTATGGCAACATCCCTCGGATAGCCCGTCTAAGAATTCTATCTGGGGTTTTTGGAAAATAAGGACCATGGTGCGGATCCCCTCTATTTTTTCTTTGTATATATCTTTTTTCATTGAATTTTTTAGGACCTGAGATTATTATTTTCTCACAGTTAATTATAATTATCTCTTCCCCTAAAAGCGCCTTTTTTGCTACAATAGATGCTGTCCTTCCTAAAATGTGATTTGTTGCGTCTATTATCATTTTATTATTCTAATACCCTTTCCATTAGGATTTTTTTCTAACAATTCCTTAATATCTATTGCTTTACCCCTTTTATTTATCTTTTCTCTAGCTTTTTTTGAAAACTGAAATGCAGATATTGTTATTTTTTTTGTTAATTCTCCTTCTGATAAAACCTTCGTTGGAACTACAGCAATCTCTTTTTCATTTGTATACATATTTATTTTATCTATATTCACTGGTTTTTTTCTCCTATTTGACTTCTCTAACTCCAATCTAATTCTTTTCCAAAATTTAGATTTATTTTTTCTCATTAATATAATAAGTTCCTTTAATGATTCATTAGATGGTCCTGTTTTTTTCATTTTTTAATTAAATTATCAAGCTCTAACAATTTTTCATTTATAATATTTATTGCTTCCTTTAATATTTCCTTTGGTTTTAATTGACCCCAGCTTTCTATAGTAAAAATAAATTCTTTTTCACTAGCAAAAACACTTATTTTATTTTCTGATAATTCTGCGCATTTTTGACATATTATGCAGTCATATAGATTCTTAACCCTTAATTTTTTATCTTCTATCTGAAACACATTAGTAGGACAAGACTCTTCTATAATCTTTATATTTTTTGGATTTTCTATCTTTATTTTAGGCAGGCCTTTATAATAAATATGTGCTGGAGTATATTTAGAATGCTCCTTTCCATTGCCAAGGGTTATAATACCCTCTAATTCTAATTCTTGATTATCTATAAGTTTAACTATAGGTGTTTTCAGTTGAACTGGTTTTATAGCTGGATCCTGAATAACTATATCCTCAGCATAAACCATCTTTGGTCCAATTGTTTTTATATAAAAACCCAGCTGACATTTTGCACATCCACTCCCCTTACAAGAGCATTTTTCAGGAAGTTCATATGTTTTTAAATCAGTAACTAGAGGAATTAAACCAAGCCTATGCGCAATAATTTCATCAAATAAATTAGAATTGTTTTTTTTAATAGACACAGATTTTATTGCTAATGTTGGCACATCAGTAAGAATTATCCTTCTAAGTGTATTAATAAACTCATGATCCGTATCTTTTATTAAAATAACTAATTTTTCTTTAGTCTCATTTAATTTCTTAATTTCCATAACTATACCCTTCTTCCCCTCTTTCCCCCCTTTTTTCTGCAACCATCATGGGGAATTGGTGTTGTTTCTTCTATAACCCCTATCTTAAAACCAGCCCTTGAAAATGATCTTACAGTTGCATTTGCCCCAGGCCCAACACTAGTTGGTCCATTCTGTCCCCCTGGTGCCCTTATTTTAATATGTAAAGCATTAATACCCTTTTCCTTTGTTTGTTCCGCAACAATCTTTGTTGCTGACATAGCTGCAGTAGGCGAAGATTCAAGTCTATGTGCCTTAACAACCATTCCTCCGGATGCCTTTGCTATTGTCTCTGTACCTGTTAAATCTGTAACATGAATTATTGTGTTATTATATGATGAATATATATGCGCAATACCCCACCTATCCATCTGTTGTGGCTTTTTTTCTAATTTATTCATTCTTTACCTCTTCAATTTGTTTATCCTTCTTAAGCTTAATAATCTCTGGATGCTCTTCATTATTATAACTCGAATTTTCTGCATATGAAACCATTGGTTCTTCATCCACTGACAGCAGATATGAAGGAATCGTTATTTTTTTATTATTTATTGCTATATGCCCGTGTGTTGTTAACTGTCTAGCTTGTTTAATTGTGTTGGCTAAACCCTTTTTAAATACAATTGTTTGTAATCTCCTTTCAAGTATATTTGTAATACTTAAATCCAAAACATCTTCAAGCTGTGAATTAGGTTTTAAAACACCAATCTTAGTAAGTTTTGTTAAAAAATTTTCTGTTTCTTGTTTTGCTTGCTCACTCCTTCTCTCTCTAATTAATCTCTTCGCAATTGCAGCAAAATTACTTATTTTAGAATTTGTTTTCCATATCTCTTTTTTATTATTTAATCCATATTGTTTAATAATAATTTTTTCATTATTTATTCTATTCCTATTCCATGGATGTGATGGTGTACTATACTTTTTTTTAGGTTTTTTAGGATCTCCCATCTTTACTTACCAACCTTTTTTGCCTTTGATACACCCATTGATTTGCCCTTTCTAAAATGTGACCTAGTTCTTTGACCCCTTACTGGCTGACGTTGTGAATGCCTTACTCCCCTATATGATTTTATCTTTTTCATTCTTTTAAGATCAAATTCTAGAGTTAATTTCAAATCAGCAGACGTCAAATGCATATCCCTTCCTGTGTCTAAATCCTTTCTTCTATTATACAACCAATAAGGAAGCTCTACAGGATTAATAATTAATTCTTCTATTCTTTTTATTTCTTCTGGTAATAATATTCCAGTAATCTTATTTTTTGGAATATTTGCTTTGTAGCATATAGCATTAGAAAGTATAATACTTATACCATATATTTTTGTTAAAGCCTGAAGAATTGGTTTCTTTCCCTCAAGATCTGTATTTCTTATTCTGACAAAGTGTTTTATGTTTTCAGCCATTGTTTTAGGGCAACCTGAACAAAGTTAACAGGTATGTAGTATTTGTGAGAATGAAATAGTTTATAAAGGTTTGGTCACTTTTTTTGTTCCCAAATTGAACTAAACTCCTAAGAATATCAAATATAATCCCACACAAAAAGAAAAATAACAACCTTTATAAAAAAACAAATAATGTGTAAAATAAATATGATACAAAAAAAGGGGATTTCACCACTAATAGCAACAGTATTAATTGTTGGTTTTGTAATTGTGTTAGCAGTGGTTTTTTGGGTATTTTTAAGAGAAGAGGTTGCTAAAAGAATAGAAAAATCAAAAGCTACGGATTTAGCAAAGGTGACTTGTGCACAATCTGTTGGAATTTCTGCTTCAGAGTGTAGTTTTGTTTCTAATAAATTAAAATTTTCAGTTGAAGGCATTAAAGATAAGATTTTAGTAGGAGTAAGAGTAAGATTCTATTCAGATGGAACTGCGGATACTCTGCTTCATGAGCAACAAATTGATAAAGGTGATAAGGTAAATATCGCTTTGGATCTACCTGGTGTGAGTGCTGTAGATTCTATAGAAGTAATTCCTGTAATAATGGAAGGGGGATGGGAATTAACCTGTCCAGATCAATTAGTTAAAATTACATGTTCATAAAAAATGGAGGTGAATAAATGAGACACAATAAAAAAGGGATTTCTCCTTTAATTGCAACAGTTTTAGTAATTGGATTTACTATAGTTTTAGGGGCTTTAGTTTTTAAATGGGGGGGAGATTTATTTAAAAAAACAACAGAAGAAACTGGAAAAAGTTCAGATTTAAAAATGACTTGTACTCAGGGATTGAGTATGTTAGAAGTAAAACTAGAAGATATTAAGGATGGGACAACGTCAGCAAAAGCATTAGTAATAGATAATAAAAATAATATTAAAATACAAGGATTTAAATTTAGGGCATATTTTCCAGATGGAACTTCATCAACTGTGACTTTAGCCAAGAGACAAATCTCAGGAATGGGATATAGTACGATTATACCAACGGAATTAGATAAAAGAAGTATAGATGCATATGGAATAAGTTCAGATTTAGTAATTATTAAAGGAACAGCACCAGCAATAGCACCTGCTGATTTTGCAAAAATAGGAATTTTACCTATATTAGATGTTGATGGAGATGGAACTCCTGAACCACCTTGTGAAAACGAATTTGTAGCAGAAATATAACTTTTATTTTTTAATTTTATAAAGATTAAATCTATCTTAAAATAAAATTATCTATATAAAAAAATAACATATATTTATAAATTTTTCTAAACAAAAATTTATTTATGAAAAACGACTTTCCAGATCATTTAAGTAATTATGAAATAGGTGACCTAATGCAAAGTAATGGTAGTTTAGAAATAGGAGATCTCTTAGATACAGATTTACATTATAATCCATATTTTGACAGAATCCCTGGATTTAAAAATAGAAGTTTCAAAGGAAACCGATTACTTAAATTATTAGATAGGTTCTCTGCTTACTTAGGAATAGAAATAGCCCAAAGTAACTATACACCTGAACAATTAGCAAATGAATTAGAAATCCCAGTTAATGTAGTTCAATCCTATCTAAATGGAGAATATTTGCCAACAAAACAAGTAGCTAAAAGAATATTTAATTTATTTGGTTCTAAATATAAAGAGTTAAAAGACATCTTAGATTAGAAAAACTATAAAAATCTCTTTATTATCAATTATTCATGATAGAACTCTGTTCTGAATCTACCCAATAAATTATAGATTAGTATCCACCCACAAATATTGAAGGAGTAGATTTAGAGTTCAGATCAAATCCTCTTTCTAACCCCAAATTTGCTTCAACTATCGATCTTTGATTATATATTTTCTCACTAAAAAATTTTATAGCTTTTTTCCTCCATCCAGCATTCCTATAATTTTTTCTCTAATTGGAATATACAACTCTCTAAGAAATATAGGCAAAAGAGCCTACATAATTATTGTCAATGATTAAGAATTTTTTTGTCCTGCACAACCAATTTTGATAGAAACTTTTATTAATAATACAATTAGAATATCATTAGAGGTAATTATATTATGAATAAAATATTTAAAATAATAATATTATTTTTGTTATTATTTATTACATCAATATTTGCAGTAGACTGTAATCAACATAGTGATTGTCCAAGCGGACAATATTGTATTCTAAATTTATGTTATACCTCTGAACAAATCTGTTCAGATAGTGATGTAAACTTAAAATCTGAATTAGTCAGTGATCCTATAGCAAATTTTAATAATCAACTAATATATACTCGTGATTTACTGGTTAGAGGAACGGTTGGAGGATATAACTCTTATAGTGGTGGAACTTGTTTCTTATGAAGATAGTTGTTTATCTGATAGTATAACCTTAAATGAATACGCTTGTGCTTATTGGGGAACTTCCATTCCACCTAACGCAGCATATTCACAATATACTTGTTTGTATGGTTGTAATAGCGGTGTATGTAATATAGATAATACTCTTAATAATATAGATAATATTCCTAGTGAAGATTGTTCTTCTAACACAGATTGTGATATAGGAAAATTTTGTTCTAAAAATAAATGTGTTACTTGTGATGATAGTGATAGTAATTTAGAATCTGATCTTTCAGATATCCCATTAGCTTACAGGAAAGAAATTCCTTATTTCGGTAGGGATGTTTTAACAAAAGGATTATTTTCAGGTTATAACAGAACAGGACAATTTGTTAGCGGAGAAGACTGGTGTAGTAAGAATAAGTATCTAATAGAAGGTAAATGTATAATTAAAGAAGATGGTAATTCGTATGTTAGACGTACTATGTATACTTGTTCTTCTGGTGTTTGTTTAGATGGTACTTGTGCTTGTAATAGTGATAATCAATGTAGTACGAATCAAGTTTGTCAGAATAATATTTGCACTAATGCAATTCCAACAAGTGAAATTTGCAATGATGGTTTAGATAATGATAAAGATGGGTTAGTAGATTCAGATTGTTTAATTGTAGAATCTAAGTATATTAGTGATAAAGAAGTATACTTAGTTTCAGATGAAAACTGGCAGAATGTTTTAAAATTAGTTCCTATGTCAATTTGGCAAGAAGAAGGCATTTTATATAAATATCCTGTATTAATTTACCATAAAGAGGGAGATGCTTTTGATATTGATTCTTCATTACATTTTTTAAAGCAATATGGCGCAGAAAAAATTACATTTATTGGAAATAATCATCCAGATGACTTGATTAATTTATTTGAAAATTATGAATTGCAATATATAGATATGACAGATTATTTGAATGTATGGGGTACGAATATACAGACTGTTGTATTATCTGAAAATAATTATGATGTAGGTTTAATGGCATCAGTTTATGCCTCTTATATTAATGCACCTCTGGTCTTTGAAGGAGAAAATGTAGATTTAACTGGAAAAAATATCATAACAATTGGGAATACTAATTCCCAAGGAAATCAACATTTTACTTACGATGAACTGATAAATGAATATATTAGACTAACAAACACCGATAAGTTAATTGTTGTTAATCCCTTAGACTTAGAGCATTATGTTAATATTCATAATCGTGATTTTTATACCGAAAGTGGTGGTCTACCTTTAAAGAACATATATGGTAAAAATTCTATGGGTGCTCCTTTTTTAGCGGCAGCTAAACAAGAATTAATAGTGAATGTTCCCAATCCAAACATAATTTTAGATGTACATAATTCTAATTATGATATTGTAGATACAACTATAGAACTTATAGCAAGTAAGTTACAAAATCCTAAATATTTAACTATTGTTGCTTCTCCTGCTGATATTCCCTCTTCAAGATATCATGTTCAAGAATCGTTTTCTGGTATTTCTAATATAGAGAATCCTATTTATGGAAATTTAAATAATGATATTTTTGCTGATTTAGCTGTTGGAAGGATATACGGTATAACTATTTCAGATACATCTTCTTATATTGCTAGAGATTTGTTTTATAACAGTTTAAATAATCCAAATTCTTATTTAAATTTATATGCTCGTTATCCTGATGATCCTTCTATTGATTATCTAGGAATTTATAACATCGAGGAACCTCAAAAATTATTAGAAAATGTTCCTAATTTTAATGGTAATTTTATCTATCAGTCTTTGTCTTCTCCTGATATAACTGCAAATGATTTTGTTGGCAAAAGTTTTATAAATATTTTTGGTCATGGTCAGACATCAGGATTACAAGCACCCACAGATACGAATTCTTTAAGACAGAACTCAATTTGGTTGGATTCTCCTATTGTTATAGCTAACAGTTGTCTTACTTGTGGATTTGAGGCTGCTGTTAATTATGATAACAGCGCAAATAATGTATTATATAGGCCGGAGGATCTTTTTTGTGTAAATATGTTAAGAAGGGGTACATTGATTTACTTGGGTAATACTGTACCTTCTTCTAATAGCTTTTATCCTGCATATTTTTATCAAAATTTAGCTAAAGGGAAAACAATAGGTGAAATTTATATGAATAATTATAATATCGGAGAAGTTCTTCCATTATCGAATAGTAATAATAAGGATAGGCATTCAGTAGAAGACATTTATACTACTAGTATTTTATTAGGAGACCCGACTTTAGTTTTTCCCAATCTTAAAGAATCTTCTGTTCCTAATACTGTTTTATTTGTACTTGAAGATTTATCTAATACAAATGAACTAAAAGTTACTGTAAATATTCCAGTTAGAACAAGAATCAATCCCCTTTATGATCTTTATGATCCTTTATATGGATATATTTACGGAGAAAACTTAAATTCTTATTTATCTTCAATTTCACCGTCTACTAATCTAGAAATGGGTTTTTTATCTACTCTATATTCTTTAAAGGGAATTAATAAAAAAATTAAATCAATTAAGTCAGTTAATATTTTAGAATATAAAACTAAGTTAATAAATCCATATCCCGGACTAACTCCTTGGTCTACTCTTTCTGCTGATAATCATGATTTAAGTGAGAGTTTTATTATAGAATATGTTAATCTCGCGGGTGGATGGGATAGGAGATTGCATATTGTTGGAGATAAGCTTGTTGATAACCAGTATAATCTTTATTTTTATTATAATGATTATTGTTCTTACCCTGAGATTTGTGGACATTTTTCTCTAAATGGTGAGCCACTGCCCACATATACTTATGAAATTATTTTTGAATTGGAGGATGTAGAATGAAAATAATAATTTATTTTTTATTTTTTGTTTCACTAGTTATATCAGTAAACGCTATTGATGTAAAAATTGATGTAAAAGACATTTTTAAAGAAGGAGATTTGATTTTTTTTGATTATACAATTAACTCAAATAAAGATCAAGAAGTTACTTTTTCTCCCCATGTAACTTGTATCGGGGGCTTTACCACAATACCCGGGAAAGAAAATGTTATTTTAAAAACTAATCAAGCGTATAAAGGCACATATAAAACTACCAAAGTTACAGAAGATTTTGATCCCGCACAATGTGATGCAATTATAGATATAGAACCCACCGGAAGCATAAAACAACCATTTAAAATAGATACATTACCAAGATTCAATTTTGAAATTTTAGCATGTAAAGATAAAGAATGTGCTAAACCTTCAAAAGTATTTTTAAAAGGTCAAGAAATTTATTTGAGTTATATTTCAAATATTAATCCTACTATAAAAGTAGTACTCTACTTACCAGATAAATCTAAAAAAGAAATAAGTTTAAGTGAATCTATAAAATTAGATCAAATAGGAACTTATGTTGTTTCTGCTTTAGTTACAGATTCTAATTATAAACCTATTCAAAAGAACATTATTGTTAAGGTTATTAGTAAAAGACAAGTTTTAACTAAAATTATTTCAAAAAAGATTAATTCAGAAACAATTACTGGAAAGGCAGTAGAAAATATATCTATTTATAATAATTTTAAAATAACTACCGAAAAAATATTAAAATATTTTTTATTAATCATTAATTTTTAATTAGTTAATTTTAAATTCATAATCATTATAAAGTAAAGTATGATAGAAAAATATGCACTGCAAAATGCTATTAAATTTAATGGTAAATGTGATTCTAAAGCTATAATAGGAAAAGTTCTACAAGAAAATCCAAATCTAAAAAATAATATGAAAGAATTAATGCAAA
>Ga0209541_10009790_pt1 | contig 15451 bp, 22 predicted proteins | sample RifCSPlowO2_01_FD_184027 | JGI IMG/M metagenome (GOLD analysis project Ga0209541, IMG submission 184027) | Groundwater microbial communities from Rifle, Colorado - Rifle CSP2_plank lowO2_0.1 (SPAdes) (version 2) | ecosystem: Environmental > Aquatic > Deep subsurface > Groundwater | place...
TGCAATGGCCAAGAGATTTGCAACGGAGCTTCAGGATGCTCTGCTGGAATTCCGCCTGACTGCAGCGATGGCATCAGCTGCACTGCTGATTATTGCGACGAATATTCCGATAGCTGCGGAAAAAGCATCCCTTATGACTCACGGTGCAATGACGGGCTGTGGTGCAATGGAAAAGAAACCTGCAATAAAGATTTAGGCTGCCAGCCTGGCACATCCCCTTGTAATGATAATGTTGCCTGCACTAATAATATTTGCAATGAAAATACAGACAGCTGCTCTTACGTGGAGAATAATGCTTACTGTGATGATGGATTATTTTGTAATGGAAAAGAAACATGCAACTGGCTTTTTGGGTGCCAGGCAGGAACTCCGCCAACAGCCGGCGGATTTGCATGCGTTGCCTATACATGCGATGAAGCCAATGACATTGTCTGGAGAAGCCCTAATGATGCCTACTGCCAGGACGGATTATTCTGCAATGGCTATGAATACTGCAGCGCTTCATACGGCTGCAGGCCAGGAACTGCAAGGAGCTGCAATGACGGAATCAGTTGTACAACAGATAGCTGTAATGAGAACACAGATAGTTGTGACAATATACCAACAGATAATGATGGTGATACTTATAATTGTTTAGGCGATTGCAATGATAATAACAACATGATATGGCAATATATTAATGGATATCGTGATAATGACTTAGACAGCTATGGCATCAATCCATCTCAGCAAGTCTGTTCAGGCCTTTCTTTACCAAATGGATATGTAGCCAATAATCTTGATTGTAACGACAATAATAATAAAATCTACCCAGGAGCTAGCGAAATATGCAACGCCCTGGATGACGATTGTGACGGCACTATTGACGAGGGCTTTGACGGCGATGGCGATGGCGTCACTTTTTGCGGAGGAGACTGTGATGACAATGATCCGCAGGTTAATATCAACATGGCTGAAATTTGTGATGGAAAGGACAACAACTGCGACGGCGTTATAGATGACGGAACATGCGCAGGAATATGCGTGGACAATGACAATGACAAATACGGCCTGAATAACGACCCCTCATGCCAGAATTCAGGATACGACTGCAATGATAACAACAAGTTCGCAAACCCAGGCAGGCCAGAAACGTGCGATACACCCTATGATGATAATTGCGACGGCATTGCCAATAACGGCTGCGACAATGACGCAGACACATTCAATGCACAGTCAGACTGCAATGATTATGATGCTGCTATAAACCCAAATGCCATAGAGATCTGCAACTCCAAAGATGACAACTGCAACGGACTGATAGACGAGAACGGTGGATGTGGTGATTCAGACGAAGATAACATTGTTGATGCTGTCGATATATGCCCTTCTGACCCTGACAACAAGTGCAACATAAACAATACCCAGCAGTATATCACAAGTACAACTTCAACAATGCTATCAACTGACAATGGCGATACAGCCCTGCAGATAACCTCAGGAGATGTAACAGCGGATACTGTCATTACTATACAAAAAAACACTGTCTTGCAGCCGAACTTTGCCCTGTCAACAGGCGTCCCTACTGTCAAAAACATCTACAGCTACAGCTTCGGGCCTGAAGGGCAGCAGTTCAGCGGGAATATCATGATTACTTTCAATTGGCAAGATGCTGACAATAACGGAAGGGAAGACACGACCAACCTTAAAGAAGACAATATGGACATGTACTGGTACAATCCAACTACTTCAAATTGGGAAGCGCAGAGCGCAAATTGCAATCTGGTGGATAATTACTGCACGCTCATCACTGACCATTTCTCAGAGTATGCCCTGGCAGCTACCGAAGACTCTGACGGAGACGGCTATTCAGGCGAAGAGGACTGCAATGACAACAATTCAGCAATCAATCCAGGCAGCATAGAGATTCCAGGCAATTCTGTTGATGAGAACTGCGATTCAATAGCGCTTTGTGATTCCTCTGCGGCGTGGAGGAATCAAGGGAAATTCGTGAGCTGCGTTGCAAAAGAGGCAGAGAAGCTGCTTAAGCAGGGATTGATAACAGCAAAAGAAAAAGACGCATTAGTAAGCAATGCAGTGCGTTCTAAAAGATAGCAAACAAAGGGTTAAACATAAACTATTTAAAACATGCCCATATTGCGCTTTTTGGTGAGAATATGGAAACAAAAAAAGTCATTCAGGAAAGAAGGTCAGTGCATTCTTTTGACGCTTCTAAGAATGTTACGGATGAGCAGTTAAAGGAATTGTTCGAGCTTGTTAAGTTGAGCCCTTCAGGCTACAACCTGCAGCCATGGGATTTTGTCGTAGTGAGGGAGCAGAAGAATAAAGAAAGGCTGAAGGCTGTTTCCTACAACCAGCAGCACATAGCGGATGCGTCTGCTGTTGTAATTGTTTTGGGGAATAAACTGGCTTCAGCGCATGGCGAGAAAAATTTTGACGACTGGGCAAAGAAAGGCTATTTTGACCAGGGAACTGCAGACAACCTGAAAAAGCAGATGAAAGACTGGGATAATAGGGATGAAGAAACAAAAAAGGTATGGACCACAAGAAGCACTGCACTAGCTGCAATGACACTGATGATAGCTGCAAAAGACATGGGTCTGGCAACCTGCCCAATGGAAGGATTTGAGCCTGACAAGGTAAAGAAGGAATTCAATATCCCTGAGAATTATGAGGTCGTTATGATCATTGCATTGGGCTATGAAGCAAAGCCGGGATTGCCGAGGGTATGGCGCAGAGGCTACAAAGAGATTGTGCACCACGAGAAGTTTTGAGGTTCTTTAATTTATGTACAAAGCCCATTAATTGATAACATTTATAAGTAATGTTACGACTCCATAGTGTATATGGAGAAGGCATATCAGCATTTAGTCAGGAACATCAAAGCTCATTTTGAGAAAACAGGATTTAAGAAAGCAGTCATCGGCTTAAGCGGCGGCATTGATTCATCCGTATCTGCTGTTTTGGTGGCAAGAGCCATTGGAAGGGAGAATGTAATAGGCATTTTGATGCCTGAAAAAGGCCTTACACTGAAGCAGAACGTGGATGATGCAATTGGGTTATGTAAGAAATTAGGGATAAGGTATGAAATTGTTCCTATCAATTCTTTTGTAAAGGAATTCTCATCCCTAAAGTGGAAGCCAAATGCATTGGCTGAGATGAACACAAAATCTAGGATAAGAGCAGTAATTCTTTACAATTTTGCAAACACTTTTGATGCACTGGTTGTCGGCACTTCCAATAAGTCTGAAATTCTTCTTGGTTATTTCACCAAGTATGGTGATGGCGCTGTTGATTTTGAGGCTATTGGATCGATGTATAAGACAGAGGTTTACGAGCTTGGGAAATATTTGGGAATTCCAGAGCCAATACTGCAGAAAAAACCGACTGCTGAGCTTGGCAAAGGCCAGACTGATGAAGGCGAATTGGGAGGGAATTACGAAGAGATTGATGCAATACTGAAAGCCATGGAAAAAAACGGCTCATTGAAGGAGTTCAACCAATTCCTTGTACATGCTGTTGAAGAAAGGATGAAGAGCAACAGGCACAAGCTTGATGTTCCACCAACGATAAAGGCTTAATTCTTATTTCGGAAATATCTTTTCAAATTCCCTGAACGACCTGTAGAATTCATCATTCTTTTCCTTAAGGACTACCTTCTTTTCTTCTAATATTTTGTAGAAATCATCCGAAACAGCTATAAAATCACGGTAATTGTTTGTTTTGATGTACATCCACACCACCTTGTTTGATTCATTCACGAATGAATAAACCGACTGGATATGATTCATATCTTTATGCTTGTCCAAAGCAGCAAACCTTGTCAGGCGGTATTTTTGACCGTAAATTGTACGGGAAACAATATTGAACATCAAATCCTCTGAATAAGCTATGTCATGAGGGTTGTCTTTTTCAGCTTTTATCAGGATGCCGCGGCTTATCACGCCTTCCAATGCTGTGCTGTCACCAGGAGCATAGAACATGCCTTCAGTCTTTTCAACCCAGTACTGGTGCAGATTTGTTGAGCCGACCGGCAATGTGTATTCATCAGCCCCAAGGCTCCAGACTGTTATGGAATCTGATATAGCAGAAGATCTGTGATGCCGTTCAAAAGACTTGGTGCTCATCCACCCAAAAACCCCGGATTGTTTAGGCATACTTATGAATAAAGATACATAGGACATATCAAGAAAATCAAATCTTGTGAAAACAGCAGTTCCGGTATTTTTTGTGGTGTCAGGGTAATCACCTCCATAATGCACTTCAAATAATTGTTCTTCTTTGTTTTTTTCATACTCCGGCATGCTGAATATCGTCTGCTCCAACGTAGGCTTAGTTGAATCAATTTCTGTTGCAGGAAGTATAATCTGCGCATTTCCGTTTCTTGCCGAAAATAATGCCATCAGTGCAGACAATGCCAGGATTTTCGCTTTTGTTCTCATTATTCCGGGGTAATTAAAGTTAATTTAAAAGCTTTTATTATGATTCAAGAAGTGCCTGATTATTCTTTTCGGAATATTTGCATCAAGAATGTTTATTAATTAACTATCGTGATGTTGGACAGAACTTCTGAGGGGAGTAAAAATCAGCGAACAACTGGAAAGAATAGTGCACTCGTTTGAGGCAGGAAGAAGAGGAAAGCCTGATGAGCTAGATGGAGGTATTGCGCACCTTATAGGCGCTTATTTTCTTGGATTAGACAGCAATTCACGATTTGATTTAAGGGTAAGCGGCGGTTATTTATTGGATGAGGACAAGCCTGTTGTCAGGCTTTCAGGAGAGGTCTCCGGATATTTGCTTGAAAAAAAGAATATCCGTGAGGAAATAACAGAGATAGTATTAGAGCATTATAATAAGGTACATAAAACTTCTTTGTCACCTGATGAAATAAAGATCGAATTTGAGTTCAAGCCACAGGCAGATGCGCTGGCCTTGAATGGCAACTCAGGCGATTCAGGAAATGCAATTGCAGTTGCGTATGCTGACGGGCCAAAGTATCTTCCTTGGGAAAGGTTTCTTACAGTAAGGATAAGGGACATAATAGATTCCATTTATCAAGGAAATGGAAAAGTGCCTAAATCCATTGCAGAAGAGACAGGCATAGAAAAGTTAGAGGGCCTTCGTGCAGACGGAAAGGTGGAAGTTGATGCTGTATATCTGGGAGCTGAACTGAAGGGGATAAAGAATATAACCATAGCAATTGAGCACGAGAAAAGCCTTCCTGTTGAAGAGCTTCGGGACAAGACAAAGTCTATAATTTCAGCACATCTGGCTATATTGGAAAAAGAGTACCGTATTTCATTCAGAAACCCAAACATTGTGATAAATGCCAATGGAGCCTGGAATATTGGAGGCTGGAAGGCTGATGAAGGAAGCAGGGAAGCAAAGCCGTACAGGGACGGTTTTGCAACATACGGCGTGAACGAGGACTCTTTCAGCGGAGAGGACCCATCAAAGCCCTCTGGGACAGGGACATTCCTTGCCAGATATATAGCTGTCCAGATTGTAAAGAGAGGAATGGCTGATTTTGCAAGGGTGGGTTTGATTTATACAATCGGAGGAGGAGAAGTTGAATTAAATGTCACAACAAACTGGACTGGAAAATTAAGCCAGGATGAAATTGAAAACTGGGTGATGGAAAACATACCGCTTAGCATCAATGGCGCAATAAGGGCGTTTGGACTGAGGGATGCAGGGCTTTACAGGAGAATTGTAGAAGGCTCTGATTTTTTTCATGACCCGATTCTTCCATGGAACGGGGAAACTTTAGATCCCGGCAGGTATAAGCATCTTGCCTCATCCCAAGCTTATGGTTCAAAAGGCCCTCAAGAATTGAGGCTTACGCGTGAGGGAGGGAATAGATAGGACGCCCAATAATATAAAATTCGTTAATATTCCAATTAGAATAATATTGTCAAAATTGTTTAAATAAAGGCATTTGTTCATTACTATAAAATTTGAGGAGGCAGGTATTATGAAGGGGATATATGGAAAATTGGAGCGAGGGGGGTATTGTTTAAGCCCAGAAGAAATATCGGTAAAAGTGAGGGAAGCAGAAATACGTGCAGTAGCACCACTGCTTCAGCAAGCTGAAGTATTGTATTCCAAATTAAAAGGTTTTAACCCAGAAGAATTCTATGAATTTCTAAAGAGTGGTGGAAATTCAGAGGTAAGGTCCAGCATAATTCCAAACGGGCCTGATAAGGGAAAACTAACCTTAGAGCACATGACGCAAAGCGGATGGGTAAGGGACAACAGGATTACACCTGTAGCACCCCCTAATTCCTGAAAATAGAAACCCACTTTCCAACAATCTTTATAAACAACCTTCTTCTCTTTGTTTTTGATGACAACAGGACTATTCATCGGAAGGTTCCAGCCATTTCATCTCGGGCACCTGAATGATGTAAAGGTTGCTCTGAAGGAATGCGATGAATTGATAATAGCTATAGGCTCAAGCCAATATTCCAATAAGCCGGACAACCCTTTTTCTTACGAAGAAAGAAAAGAGATGATTGAGAAGGTGTTGAAAAGCAATAAGATAAGGAACTGCAGGATTTGCCCTGTAACAGACATAAACGACCACAGCAAATGGGTTGCGCATGTGAAGAAGTCAGTCCCTCATTTTGACATTGTTTATACTGCAAACCCCTTTACAGAGGAATTGTTCAGAAAAAGCGAGCATGATATAAAAATAGTTCATCTGATTGAAGGCATCAATGCAACTAAAGTAAGGGATTTTATGAAGGAAGGCAAGGAATGGAAAGCACTGGTACCAAAAGAAGTAGCCTTGTTTATTGAGAAGATTGAAGGTCAAAAAAGAATGAAGGGTGTTCATTTCTAAGTTCTTCAAGCTCTTCTTGACTTAAAAAAGTATAGCCTGCTTTTTCGAGAATTGATTTCAATTTACCTAAAGAATTATACCATAAGAATTTGTTAAATCCGTCCAACCTTACCTCGTACCTGCCGGTATCCTGGTAATCATTGTCTCTTTCTTTTTTTAATCTGCCAAGAAGTATTGTATCAAGAAACATTATTTCTTTTAATTTAAGAACTTCATTTGGATGATATTCTTCCAAAACTTTATCCTCAATGCCATAGCCCTTTAATATAGCATCAAACATAAGCTCTGTACGGGGAAAAGAAGAATAAGAATCAAGTTCTTTGCCATCAGGCCCCAACAATCTTAATACATAACTGCCTTTAGTCTCGGCCTCAGAATACTCGACTATTGGACCAATTTGCATTTTAACAGGGGAATGAAAGATGAAAAGGGCTAAAAATCAGAGAAGCTCCTGCCCAAGGAAATCTTCTAAAGTGGGTTTACCCCGTTGGTAGTCTACACTAAGACCCCCATAATTAAGGAATTTTCTTGCAGTATCTTTTGCTCCTTGGCCATCATTAACAAACATTTTACCTTCTGTAGGTTTAAAATTTGAAGCATATAGAATTTCAAAACTTTTAAACCAGCCGGAAGATATAGAAAATCTGTTTCTTCCCCTTTCCTTAACTTTGTAATTAAGCTCAGCTGCCACGCCTTCAATTACAGTGCGTAAATTAGTATCATGCGCAAGCTCTAAAGTTGCCTTTTTATTATCCGCAGTTACATTTTGAACTGTTAGAGCATATGTCATTAATCTCACCCCGCCTAATTTTCAATTAAAAAACACAGAGCCCTATAAATACTTTCCTATTCAGAAGTAGTTACTAAGCATTCAGCTGTCTTCTTCAGAAATATACCTTAGTCGGATTATGTGCCTTGTCCTATATGTTCTTTGTGTACTTTGAATTGAAGAGTCCTGTTAATTTTTCCAACTTTCCTACGCACCCTGTGTCATCAATTAATGCCATTTGATGCGCGTTATTGAGGAATTTGACTAATGGAGAGTTCTCTCCTGTTTTGTATGCAAGAAGAACTGCTTCTTCCTTGTTAGGCTCATAAAAAATTTCAAGGCCCCATGCAAGAACACGGATTTCCCTGTGGATTTCCCCTTCAGTATCTTTATTTCTCTTGAGCCGATAGCTAAATCCTGCCTGATTAACAACTGTCCCTATATCTGCCCTCAAATCATTATCAGAAGACAATTTTACTATGCCGTACTGCTTGGTGCCAAACCATCCAAAACGCGTTGTTGTGCCGTAACTGACATTCTCAACCTTAAGCATAAACAATCCCCTCCAGAATAATTTTCAGAGAAAAGCGGGTATTATAAAAAGATTAGTATTCCAGGGTCGCATTGAAAAGTTATAAAAGTGGGTTTCCCCACAAGTGTTCTTATGAGTAAAACACCGGGGGTGGGGAGAACCCACAATGGCAATACAGGCAATAAGAGCTATAAATTTGTTGCGGAATTCCATAAGAAAGGCAGGAGTTCCGCTATACTGGCACAAGAACAGCCCGAAAACTTACACAGTGCATCAGCACGCTATACTTCTTGTGTTCAGGAGAAAGCTAAACAAGTCATATGTGGAGTACGAACAATTTTGGCTCCCAATACTCACTCCGCTATGCGGGGCAATTGGCCTCGAGAATATTCCAGAACAAAGCACACTCTGCAAAGAGGAACATCGGCTAAGATTCTGGTTGGAGAATGCAAACACCAGATTAATCCAATCCGTATTACCAGAAAGGCCGTTTGCTTCTGGAGATGGAACAGGCTTATCGTTTGCGAACGGAAGCAGCTATTACATCCGTCGGATAATGGGCCAACGTGGCGCAAAGAGGAGGGGCTTTGCAAGGGTTGTGTTCGTAAACACAACAAAGAATCTCATTCTTGGGTCAGGGCTGCGTGTTCTGCCTGCTGGAGAACTTCATATCCTCCGTAGCATGTGGCCTAAGCTGGCAAGAAAGCCGTCTACTCTTGTCTGGGATAAAGCTGGAGACTCTGAAAAGTTGCACAAGTGGCTGGAGCAGGATGAAGGCGTGAGAAGCATTGCTCCTGTGAGAAAGGGCATAGCCAAAGGTTTTTACAGGAAGAAGCTGTTGAATAGTTTCCCTCAGAGAACATACAACAAAAGAAATCATAGCGAAACGACAGTAAGGCTGTATAAGCAGTCTTTTGGAGACTCCCTTAAGGCAAGAAGCCTCAAGGGAAGAAGAGCTGAAATAGCAACCTGCACATTAACCCATAATCTCAAACAGAGATTAAAAATTTTTGTTGTGTGGACTTTTCAATGCGACCGTTAGCATTGGTATGGCAAAAGTTTACCCTAAGTTATCGGGGTATATTGGATCCATATTTTTGGTAATTGTAAAGTATCTTCTTTACCAGTAATTCGTGCCGGACAGTATGGAGCGTTTCTTGAGCAAATTTTCCTGGATCATGCCCAAACCAAGTTGCCATGCGTATTGCTCTAACCTCTTTTTCTCCAGAATTTCCATCAGGAATCAAATGGAAATCAATATGCCCCCTAAGATTTGCAGAATCTCCAGACTGCTCTTCTAACACTTCAAATCCAATTCTTAGCCTGTCATAGCCTGGAAAATCTTTCCTGGCATCATCCGGGATTGGTATTGTTTCCGGTAGATATTTCATATTGCAATTCTCTCCTAAAGAAAAATGATAACTTAAACTTACGCCTTTCCGTTGCTGTCCGCCAGCCTTTCTATGGCAGCCACTGTGAAAGGGCTCTTTATCCAGACAGCAGTATCATAGCTTGGGCTTGTCTCTTCGCTTGTCAGGAAAAACACCATCTGCTCGCTGTCTATGCTGACAAAGCGCATAGGGTGCGCTATTGTCTTGATTTTTATGCCCTCTGCCTTTGCTCCTGCCTTTGTGGTGAGTATCTTAACCTTGACGTCCCTTTTGGAGATGTTTCCCATTGCAGCCCTTAGCAATTTTAATTTGCGCTCAAAGCCTTCTTCTGTCGTAGCTATAGTGACGGATTTTCTGGCATCATGCAGCAGGCTTTTTATCAGAACGTATACCTGGTCCCTACCCTTGAGAGAATTGGATATCTTGTCTGCATCAACGTGCTCTATGCCTGAGCTGTGCAGCAGCTCCAGCTCTTTGAAGACGTCTGTGCCCCTGATGTCGTCAAGCATCCTCAGGCTGAGCTGGCTTTCCCTGTTAAGGTGCTTCTTCACCCTCTCAACAATCTCTTCAGGTGGAACCGCAATGTACTTTATAGGCTTCCCTATCTTCATTATGATGAAGTTTTTCTTCTCTAAAGTCTCCAGAACGTCATAGCACCTTGAGCGCGGCACGCCTGAAATGTCGGCAAGCTCGCCTGCAGTGGCAATCCCGCGTGACAGTAAGGCAGTCCAGATTTTTACCTCATATATATTAAGGCTGAAATCACGCTTCAGGCGCTGTAAAAATTCTTTTTGGACAATCATTTGAGGAGGTAATTATTGGGGGTTTTTAAACTTTTCTATTTTATTGTTACTAAAAAGTAATAAAAAAAGAAATTAAGACCTGCGCTTTCTTGCCCAGACCGCAACCAGTGCAAGGCCGATTACAAGCACAATCACTTCAAGCCCAATCACGAATGTCATGGCATTGGAAGTGCTGAAAAGGCCCGTTTCAGCTGTTTCATCAGGCTCTGCAACAACAACATTGCCTGTAGCTGCAGGAGGCTGTTGCTGAACAGGCTGCTGCACTACAACAACACTTTCTGCAGGTGTCTGCTCAGGTTCCTTGGCTACGCAGTCCTCTACTACAAGATCCATGTTCTTTTCAACGAATCTTCCGCCCTTGTCAAATGTTGCGCGCAGGTTTATCACGTAGGTGCCTGCTTCTGCATCCTTAGAGACGCTTATTGGAACGCTTGTTGAATATTTGCTGTCAGAATCGAAAGGGTCATCGTCAAGCTCTTTGCTGTCCTGATAGGCAACACCAAGCTCTTCATTTGCCACACGCAGAACCATGTCTTCCTTGCTGGTTCCTATGTTCACTATATTTACGTCCATCTGGGTGTTTCTGCTGCACTTAAGGGTGCCTGTAAGCAGCTCTGCCCTTCGAAGCAGAAGATCATGTGTTTCTTTGTCAACTTTCACTGTTTTATCCAGATTTACAATGTGGAGTGTTCCGTTTGTGTCTGTTCCCTTAACCTCAATCGTAAGGTCAAAGCTCCTGTCGTCAACTTCCAAAGGAATTTCCCATTCAATGTTTACCTCATCATTTTCCTGCGGCTCAAGATCGAACTCGTCAGGCTCATCATCAGGATCCAAATCTTCACCGTCATCAATTCCTTTAATCAATGCAGTGATCTCAATGTCCTCAATATCCAGCCCGCCTGTCTTTGGGAAAGTGTTTTCCACCTCAAACTGTATTTCAAGCTTGTCTTCAGGCTTTACATCAATAGTGCCGGAATCCTTGTCTCCGTTCACATATGCCTTAAACTTGGTTGTCGTAAGCTTATCCCCCGTGGTTTGTGCACCTGCCACTCCCAGTAAAAGCATAGCTAAAATAGCTCCCGTTAATAGTATTGTAGTCTTCATGTTTTTTGACCACCCCAAAGCAAGAAAAATAAACTAGTATTTAAATCTTTTGCTATTTGAGAATGGTAACTAAACTGCCATAAGAATTCGCAGAAGGCTGGTTGCATAAAAACCCTGCTAAAATGGCAGCCGTATGATTGCGCAGCGCAATAAAGAATTAGCTTACTATTCCCTGCGCATGGCCTCATTCTGGATTCTTTTTGACTCGTTGAATATGCTCAGGAAAACTTCTTCAACAAAATTAGGGTCGAGCTCCTGCTGCTTTGCCATCTTCCTCAGCCTTTTTATCATCTCTTTCTCGAGCTTCTCCTGGAAGATGGGGATTTTCCTTTTTTTCTTTTCAGCTGCAAGCGCTGGAATAATTGCCATGCGCTCTGCAAGTGCTGTAAGAATGACCTCATCAACCCTCCCTATATCCTTCCTGATTTTATCTAATTTGTCAGCTGCCATCCTAAAATGGATAAGGCAGAAAATCTATATAAACATTCTGGTTTTAACGCATTTTAATCGCATTAGCAATTAGGCAATATTTAAAGCTTGCCATGCATTATTGCGATGAAAATTCGACACTGCCTCAGAATATAAAATTTTATATAATAAATGCAAATTGTCTTAAAAAACGATTGATTTAAATATAAGTTCTTCTTTTAGTTCAGTATTATTGCTCGTCAATAATAGAGGTGAGCTTATGCCAAAGAAAAGAAGGAAATTGGATGTTTTCTGCCAAAATCCAAAATGCAGGTGCTTCAACAAAAAAGAGCTAAAAAACATTATAAGAAATGGAAAAAGAGCAAATGGCACACAATACTATAGGTGCACAGAATGTGGAGTTTCTTTTGTGAGAACAAAAGGAACATTATTTTACCATAAAAAATTAAAGAAAAAACAAGTTGCTGAGATATGCAGGCATCTTGTTGAAACAAATAGCTTTAGAGGTGTAGCGAGAGAAACCAAGCATAACAAAAACACAATTTGCTCCTATGTGGACATCATTGCTCAACACTGTGAGCAGGCAAATGACATCTTAATCCAAGATGTCAAATTAGGTGTAAATGAAATAGATGAGTTCTGGAGCTACGTTAAAAAAAACAAAAAAATGTTGCCGAAAAACTTTTCTCGGACTTTGAGCAGGGCGATGCATACTGTTACCTCTGCATAAAACGAGAGACTGGCTTCTTTTCAGCATTTTCCGTTGGAAAATGGATACAAGAGGTATGCGATGAACTCTATTTGCTCATAGCTGAAAGAACGCAACAGCCAACATATTATGATAAGATTGGCTTCTGCACAGACGGCAATGAGCAGAATGAAAATGCAATCCTCAAGAACTTTAACAGGGATTGCATCAATTACGGCCAGATTGTTAAAGCAAAAGATGGGAATGGAAGGATTGTTGGAAGATACGCAAGAAAGGTTATTGGAAACATGCCTTTTAACGAGACCAGTATGTCACACATTGATGGATTCTGTTCTAAGCTTAGAGCAAGAGTTGGCTGTTTTGTGAGAAAGACAAGGAACTTTGCGAAGAAAAGGAAGCAGATTATTAATTTGCTTCATATAACTCAAACAAATCATAATTTTGTGGAATCAACTAATGGAGAAACGCCAGCAATAAAAGAAAGATTGGTTGATAAGGTTTTGACATGGAATGATGTTTTTGATATGAGATTATCAATCAGAATTTAAGACAATTTGAATAAATGCCATACACCTCCTTAAGTTCTTGGTGGGATTAAAATGGCTGATGATTTGGGAGAAATCGCAAGAAGATTAGTGGCAAAACCAAGAGGAATTCTGGCAGCTGATGAAAACCTGCCTACTATTGCAAAACGCTTTGAGGGGGTTGGAGTAGAAAACACAGAAGAAAACAGGAGGGCTTACCGTGAAATGCTCCTCACTGCTCCTGGCTTGAACGGATACATAAGCGGAATGATATTATTTGATGAAACATTATACCAGGAAACCGCTGAAGGAAGGCCTTTTGTCGAGGTTCTTAATGAGCAAGGCATTATCCCCATTATAAAAGTGGACAAGGGAACGAAAGATTCAAGGTATGCTCCAGGGGAAAAAGAAACAGAAGGGCTGGTTGGCCTCCATAAAAGATTGGAAAATTACAGGAATCAAGGTGCCAGAGCTGCAAAATGGAGGGCAGTATTCTCTATTGATGAAGGTAAGTTTCTTCCAACAGAAAAAGCTATCAGCTTAATGCGCAAGGGCTGGCAAATTATGCTGAGATTTGTCAGAAATATGGTCTCGTTCCGATAGTTGAGCCAGAAGTATTGATGGACGGTCCGCATTCCCTTGAAACATGTTTTGATGTGACTAATCTTGTGTTATATCAAGTATTTAATGAACTTAAAGCGCATGGCATTGATTATAGTGGAATGCTGCTAAAGCCGAATATGGTTGTTGCAGGAAAAAATAGTCCGAATCAGCATGCGCCGTCTGAAATTGCCGACAGGACATTAGAGGTATTACAAGCTAATGTTCCAAAAGATGTCCCAGGAATAGCGTTTCTATCCGGCGGCTTAAGCGATAAAGATGCTACTATATACCTCAATGCAATGAATCTGCCGGATTCTGCTGTAGAAGTACCATGGAACCTTACTTTCTCTTTTGGCAGAGCGTTGCTGAGAGAGGCTCTTGCATTATTTGCAAAGGGCCCTGAATATTTCAGCAAAGCACAGGAAGCGCTCTTAAGAAGGGCGCAAGAAACCTCTCTGGCAACGCAGGGCCTGTACAAGGCTTAAGAATAGAATTAAAGATTTTTATTTTTCCTATTGTCAAGAACCGCCAGTCACAGACTGGCGGAATGTTTCTGCAAGTTACTGCTTCAGTCGGTTCTTGAGCATGCTCAGAATTTTCTGAATTTTGGCACATGGAATGTGTGCCATCAGTCATAGACTGGATGGAAAATTCTGACATTTTAATCGACGGTAAACAGCCTATTGTCCTTTCCGACGTCAAACAATCCCAGTCTTGCGCCGGCATCCAGCCATCCGTGCGCGTAGTTCAGCGCAGCAAATGCAGTCACAATGTCGCCTTTCTCTTTGAAGTGCTTCGCATCGGAATAATAGCACTGAGCCATGTCCAGGAAATCCTCAGCAGCCTTCTTCCATTCGAACTTCTGCTCAGGCGCAATTTTGACTTTTTTCAATGCAGCACCAGTTACCTCAAAGTATTTTGCCAGCTTTTCCCTGGTAACAACGTCCATTTTAGAAAAAAATTATTTTGCCTTCGGCGAAGGCCTTTTCACAGTTATAGGGATGATGCCTTCCTGGAATTCCAGCTTTGCGATTTCCACAGGATTGTAGCCTATCCTTTCAAGGTCTTCCTCTTTCAGCTTTATCAGGTACGGAGCGCCCATGGCAATCTGCAGCGCCCTGGAGCCCACAATCCTTGCCTTCTCGTATTTGGTGTATGCTTCCTTCTCCATTTTTTTACCCTTCCAGGGCTTTTCGAAGCTCCCTGCCCTTTTCTATTCCCAGATCAATCATCTTTTCAATGTCCTCGCTTGTCAAAGGCGCATCCCCTCCCTTCTGCAGAGCGCATAAAGTGCCGTCTGCAGTGGAGGCTACTGTCAGCCTGGCATCAACTATCTTTTCTTCCTCGCTTATAGGATCAACAATAAGGCTGTCGCCTATTTTGCAGACTGTGACGCTGACAGGCTCTTTGGTGATTTTCAGCCCCTTATTTGTCTTTTCCTTGTAATCGATCTTGCCGTCAGTCTCTTTTGGGAACTTTGTGTTCTTCAGTGCAGCCAATGCAGCAAGGGCAGACGCATCAAAAAGATTGCCGCCGTCGTTTATCGGGCAGATGTCGATGACAACCAGCCATACCTTCTCCCCGGGCTCTATGCAGAGGCTCTTGAAATCAAGTGCCTTGCTCTCGCGTATTCCCCTGTCTACGACCCTTGCCAGCTCAACAGCCTGTATGCTTGGGGGCCCAAGCTCAAAGTCCGGGTTTGACAAGGGCAATAGCTCCGCGCCTACCATGATTGTCCCTTCG
>Ga0209541_10009791_pt1 | contig 15446 bp, 14 predicted proteins | sample RifCSPlowO2_01_FD_184027 | JGI IMG/M metagenome (GOLD analysis project Ga0209541, IMG submission 184027) | Groundwater microbial communities from Rifle, Colorado - Rifle CSP2_plank lowO2_0.1 (SPAdes) (version 2) | ecosystem: Environmental > Aquatic > Deep subsurface > Groundwater | place...
CGGGCGCGGGCGCCCCGGTTGGCACATCGAGTGTTCGGCGATGATCCGCGCCGTACTCGGCGCGACGATTGACATTCATTTGGGCGGGACCGATCTCATTTTTCCCCATCACACCAATGAGATCGCCCAGTCCGAAGCGGTGACTGGCAAAACTCTCGCTAACCGCTGGTGCCATGTGGCTTTTGTAAATATGGCTGGCGGCAAAATGGCCAAATCGGAAGGCAATGTCGTCACGCTCGCGGGTATCGCCGCGCGCGGTCTACCGCCGCTCGCTTATCGCTACTGGCTTCTCTCGGCCCACTACCGCACGACCATTAATTTTACTTGGGAAGCGATCGACGGGGCCGCCGGGGCGTTAAAGAAATTACAGAACCGCCTTGCCGATCTGGCTGATGTCCAACACTCGGTGTTGGACAAGAAACCCTCGGTGTCGGACAAAGTGGGAACACCGGTTGACAAGTATTTAAATAAATTCACTGAAGCGATCAATAACGATCTTAATTTACCAGTGGCGTTATCGGTAGTTTGGCAACTTCTCGATGACCACTCCCCGGCCCCGGCTGATATTTTGGCGACGATTCTTGAATTCGACAAAGTTCTTGGACTTGACCTTATTTCTGCCACCAAACTAGTCGACATCCCCGAAACTGTTAAAAAACTGGTCGCCGAGCGCGAAATGGCGAGACAAAAACAGAATTGGCAATTAGCCGATAATTTGCGTCAAGAAATAAGCAAATTCGGCTATCACCTAGAAGATACCCCAATTGGTCCAAAATTGAGGAAGATATAATTTGTCCCCAAATCATCCCCTCTTTGAGCACTTCTAGCGGCTTCTGGCCCTTCGGAGCTGTGATACAATCACTTCATATGGCGACGGCGACTGCCCCATTTGCTAAACCGGCTCTGCGCGTTCCGCCGCAGGATCTCTCGGCCGAGCAAGCTCTGCTCGGCTCGATTATGGTCAAACCGTCCGGTTTTAATGAAATTGTAACGGTAATCAAGGCCGACGATTTCTACGCCGAGAAGCATCGCCGGATCTATCAGGCGATGCTCAAACTTTTTGATAAAAACGAGCCGATTGACCTAGTCTCAATGACGGGGGTCCTGCAGGGAGCGAAACAGCTGGAGTCAATCGGCGGCGCGGCTTATCTCGCCGAGATCGTCAACACTGTTCCTTCGGCCAGCAATCTGGCTTACTACGGGGCGATTGTGCGGAGGAAAGCCCAGCTTCGCCATTTGATTGAATCAGCAGAACATATTTCCCAACTTGGTTACGACGAGAGCCAAGATATCGACAACATTTTCGAATCGGCCGAGAAAACGATTCTCGGGATTATTAGTTTTTCGAAAAAGAGCTTTACCACGTTGAAAGAGAGTCTGGCCGAAGCTTGGGAACGTTTTGAACGTCTCCATAAATCGGCAGATAGTCTCCGTGGCGTGCCAACCGGCTTCAAGCAACTTGATGATAAATTAGCGGGCCTTCAAAAATCTGATCTGATAATTCTGGCCGCCCGCCCCTCAATGGGCAAGACTTCGCTGGCTCTCGATATCGCTCGCCAGGTGGTTAAACAACAAATCCCAGTTTGCGTCTTCTCGCTGGAGATGAGCTCGCAACAGCTAGTTGACCGCTTGATTGCCGCCGAGAGCCACGTGGATTCGTGGAAACTTCGCACCGGCCGTCTGTCGATGGATGACGAGTTCTCGCGGATCCGCGACGCACTCGATGTTTTGTCCAAGGCTCCGCTTTTCATTGATGATGACGCCTCCAACAATATCACAAAGATGAAGTCCGTGGCTCGCCGACTTAAAGCCGAACACAATCTCGGACTGATCGTCGTCGATTATCTTCAGTTGATGATCCCGAGGCGCGACAGCGATTCTCTGGTCCAGCAAGTAACGGAGATCTCGCGCTCGCTCAAGGGTCTGGCCCGCGAGCTCGATATTCCGGTCCTCGCGCTCTCCCAGCTTAATCGCGCCGTTGAACAGCGCGGCGGGCGGCCGCGCCTCTCGGACCTTCGCGATTCCGGTTCGATTGAACAGGATGCCGATGTTGTCATGTTTATTCATCGACCAGATAAATATGATGAGGCCTCGGATAAGAAAAACATCGCCGAGATTATGATTGAGAAGCACCGCAACGGCCCGACCGGCTCGATCGAACTCTATTTTGACGACCAGCGCGTGAGTTTCAACAGCATTGAGAAAAGCGATTTCGGCGCTTTCACCTAATTCCCTTTCTGTTTATGCCCGATAACATTGTTGATCGTTTAACGGACGAATTCCGCCGCTTCCCGGGAATCGGACCACGGCAAGCGCGTCGTTTTGTTTATCATCTGCTTCGAGCCGGCCGTGGATCAATTGATCGTCTGATCACTGATCTCCGCGAATTAACCGTGGCCGTGGCCCAATGCGAACATTGCTTCCGTTTCTATTCATCAAGTGACTCATCCCCCAAGCGGCAAAAGCCAATCAGGCAAGCCAAAGTTTGCGACCTCTGTCGGGATGTCGAACGCGATAATACTCTTTTGATGATTGTCGAGAAGGATGCCGACCTTGAAGCGATCAGGCAATCGGACACTTATCGCGGCCACTTTTTTGTCCTGGGTGGACTGGTTACAATTTTAGAAAAAGACCCGAAATCCAAAGTACGGTTTAACGAATTGACAACTGCCATCGGCCAACGGGTCGCGGCGAAAGAATTAGCTGAAGTCATTGTGGCGTTGGCCGTTAACCCCGAGGGCGATCATACGATTGAATTTCTCAAGCAAGCGCTCAAAGAGTTCACTGATCGGGGGTTGCGATTAACGGTTTTGGGTCGGGGACTCTCGACGGGCACGGAGCTCGAATATTCCGATGCCGATACGCTTAAGAATGCGTTGGAGAATCGATCGTAAAGATTTTAACTTTGGTGAAGAGTTGGCGGTGACCACGCTTCACGCGATAGCGGGTCTTAGATTTGAATTTGATCACCGTAACTTTTTTCGCTTGGCCGGTCGCCAGCACTTCGGCTGCGACCGCCGCTCCAGAAATAGTTGGCATGCCAACAGTCGTTTCTTCGTCATCGTCAGTAAGTAGCACATCTTTGAAAACCACTTTTTCTCCGACGGCTTCGGGTAATTTCTCAATCGTCAAAACATCGCCCGCGGCGACGCGATATTGTTTTCCTCCCGTCCTAATCACCGCGAATTTCATGCTTTTAATTTTAACTTATTTCCCCACCCTCGACCACTTGACAGCTAAATTCTATTATGTTATCTTCAAAACAACTCGGTCTTAATTGACAAACGGTCGTAGACTAATTAAGACCAGACGCTATTTATTATTTGCGTCCCCATTGTTTAATTTCAATAAAAGAGTTAGAGTTATTTTTATGACAGACAATATTGGTCCGCGGTACGTGGTTAAGGTTTACAATCACGAGCTTGATGTGCGCGGGGTGCTAGTGATTGATAATACAAAACTGGGGCCCGGCAAGGGCGGGATTCGAATGACGTCAACGGTCGACGAAGAGGAAGTGTCGCGTCTCGCGCGAGCCATGACTTATAAAAATGCGCTGGCTGGTATTCCTTTCGGCGGTGCCAAAGCGGGAATAATTTTTGATCCCAAGGCATCAGATGGGGCGACAAAGAAAAAGGTTGTCGAATGGTTCGCGCGTGAATTGAAACCCTTCTTACCTAAACTCTACATCGCCGGTCCGGATATCAACATGACCGAGAAGGAAATGGCGATATTCGTGCAGGCGGTCGGGATGCGGCCAGCGGCCACCGGCAAGCCCAAACGGTTGGGCGGTCTTCCCCACGAACTCGGCTCCACTGGTTTCGGCGTGGCCGAAGCGGTTAAACTCGCTCTCATCCATCGCGGTTTGCCCGTCGCCGGCGCGCGCGTGGCGATTGAAGGTTTCGGCAACGTCGGTATCTTCGCGGCGCGTTTCCTGGCTGAAGCGGGATTGAAAATTGTCGCCGTTTCTGATTCGAAAGGCGCAGTCTATAATCGAAATGGTTTACCGTGGAAAGAACTGCTTAAAGTTAAAAAGGCGAAAGGTTCGGTCGTTAATTTCTTAAACAGCGAAAAATTGGGGAACTCTAAAATTTTTACTTTACCCGTTGACGTTCTTATCCCCGCCGCTTTGCCGGATGTAATTGACGGAAAGAATGCTGATCAGATTGCAGCGCAAATAATTGTGGAGGGCGCGAATATCGCGGTGACCACCGAGGCCGAAACAAAGCTCATCGCGCGCGGCGTACTCATCATCCCCGATATTGTCGCCAACGCCGGCGGGGTTATCTCTTCTTATGCCGAGCATCGCGGTTATTCCAGCGAGAAAATGTTTAAGCTGGTGAAGCAGAAGATTACCAAAAGTGTCACGGCCGTTCTCGCCGAAGCGAAAAAGACCGGCCAATCCCCGCGCGCCGTGGCAATGATGATTGCCACTCGCCGACTCGGTTTACCCGTCGAATAGAATCCAGTCTAAATGCTCGGCTTGCGGAATTTGCCCTTGAATCCCCCTTGCCGTTTGGGGGCGCCTTTGAACCACGACGGTGTGCGGTAGCCGGGTTTGCCCTTTTCACCTCCGGTTTTATCATAATTTTTCATACAGTTTATTTTATTTAAATTATTTTTTCGCGCCTTTATCACTCCCCTTCCACATTCGGTTTCTCAATGGCGACAGCTTCAATTCCCGGACTCACGCCAACCATCCTGGTCACGTCTTTGTCAATCTTTTTCAGTTCGCGGTAAGCCGTATTGTAATGCCCGACACTTGTCCCCAAGGCGCTACCCAGCTTCGCCATATAGGTCTCATAGGAGCTTAGGTGGCGTCCTAGATCTTCCACTCGCGCGCGTATTTCCTTGGCTGACTCCTCAATTTGCAAGGCCTTCAACCCCTGAAGAACGGTTTGAAGATAAGCCAAGAAAGAGGTCGGTGAGACAATTATAACGTGTTTCTCTTTGAAAGCATATTCAATCAAATCGCGAGTGTTAATCTTAACCGTGCCGACTTGGGCAACAAGCAGGTCGTAATAAATCGCTTCGTGCGGAATAAACATGAAAGCAAAATCCATCGTCCTCTCGGCCGGTTTGACGTACTTTGCCGTCTCATCAATCCGCCCCTTCAAGTCTTGTTTGAAGAGTTTTTCCAGCCGTTCCTTTTCCACCGGCTCGTGCTCTTCTACCAACCGATTATAATTCTCGAGCGAAAATTTTGAATCAATCGGGATAATTTTATCTTTCACAAACACCACGGCATCCACAATTGTGCCGTCAGCGAAAGGATATTGCATCTGATAACTGCCGGTCGGTAAAACATTTTTAAGTAAAGTCTCGAGATAATATTCGCCCAAGATTCCGCGCTGTTTCGGGTTCTTGAGAATATCTTGAAGCGACTGAAGCTGATCGGCGAAGGAAATGACCTGTTTGTTGGTCTCGTCGAGTTTGGTCAAGCGTTCGGTGACATCGCGGACAATTTTATTTGTCTCGCCGAATTGTTTCTCGAGTGACTGATGAACGGTGCGATTGGATTCCACCAATCGCGCGTCGAGGACGCGCGAGAGCTCGGCATTAGTGCGAGCCAATTCATTAAGCTGGTTCTGAATCAGAAGCAAGCTCTGATCATCCGCCGGGGCATCCCCTTCCCCTTTCCTCCGTTTTACAACCAGAGCGGCAATTACGCCAATGGCGATCCCAATCAGCGCGACAAAAACAACGGTGATATATGATCCCGACATGTTGATTATGAGTATAACACACGAGAACAAAGCAACCATTCCAAGGGCTTTCCTTGGTTTTTGACTGATGTGGTGTAATTTGACCCCACCGGGAATCGAACCCGGATTGCCGCCTTGAGAAGGCGATGTCCTAACCGTTAGACGATAGGGCCGCTTATTTATTCTGCCATTCGGGTTCTTGCCGCGCAAGAAGAAAAGCTTTTTGTTCCGGGTGGAGCATAATTTCTTCGACCACTCGTTCGAGACGGATGGCTTGTGAGCCCTTCACGAGAACAATATCGTTGGCAGTGAGAAGATGATCAAGGGTTTGGCCAGCTAGGATGGGCTCATCGAAATGCATAAGTTTCTTCGCGGCAAAACCGGCTTCGGTGGCCCCGTCAGCAATGAATTTAGCCCGCACCCCGACGGTAATGATTAGCTCGCAGATTTTTGCGGCCGTTTTACCAATTTCTCGGTGCCCGTCGATCGCGTAAGCGCCCAACTCGAGCATATCGCCCAAAACGGCGATTTTGCGTCCCCCGCCGGGGAAACTCTTGAGCATCTCGAGCGCGGCGTCCATTGCCGCCGGCGAGGCGTTGTAACTGTCGTCAAAAATCCAAGCGCCCTTGATCCCCTCAATTAGCCGTCCCCGTCCGGGTGGCGGAGCGTAACCTTCTAAAGCTTGAGTGACAGTCAAGATCGGACAACCGGCGGCTAGGCCCACCGCCAGACCAGCGAGAATGGCATAGAGCTGATGCGGGCCGTAGAGTTGGGTCAAACGGAGCGGAATAGTGTGCCCCTCGTAATCAATTTTACAAACCAGGCCGTTCGGCCGACCGCTTTCGTCTTGAGAGAGATAGTCGTGGCCGACCCGAATATCAGATGATTGATCCCGGCCGATACGGACGATTTTTCTTTTCTCCAGTTTTTTCTTAGCGATAAGTTTATCAGTGATCATTCTCACTCGTTCATCATCCTCATTAACGATAATCGTTCCGCCCAATTTCACCGCCGACAGAAGTGCTCCCTTCTCGGCGAAAAGCGCTTCGGGCGAAGGGAAGAATTCGACATGCGCCGGCACGGCGGGCAGGTTAGTGAGAACGGCGATATCCGGGCGCAACCAGCGCCCCAGCGATTGAATGTCGCCGACGCGATCAGCGCCAATCTCGAGCACCAGCCATTCCGGATACGGCATTCGGAAAATAATTAATCGTAAACCATGCAAAATATTTTTTGACCAGCCCAATGGGCTGTGCCAAGCGTTAGACACGCCCAGAATGGCTAAGGGCACGCCGATTTCGCTGTTGTAACTTTTGGGACTCTCGCGAACGGCGTTAGTGGTTCGCAAACTCAAAGCGATGGCATTCTTGGCGCCAGTTTTCCCGACACTGCCGGTGACGGCCACAATTTTCGGACGATAACGTCGGAGGACGAGAACCGCTTCCAGGCGCAAAACGGCAACGATAAAACGACGAAGTAAGGATTTAATCATATTTTAGCGATCGGGCGGGATTTGGTAATAGTTTAACAGAAATTTGACGAGATTGAAAAACGGTTTGGCTAGGGTCGCCGAAGCGTATTCAGCGCCTTGCGGCGCGACCGCGTAAAGGAAAATCGTAAAGCGCGGGTTGCTCGCCGGGAAATAACCGAAAAAGGAATGAAGATAACGATCGGAATAATAACCGCCGCCGGGCTGGCGAATCTGGGCCGTGCCAGTCTTCGCCGCCACGCGGTAATGAGCTAAACGTTCCTTCCCGCCCAGCAGAGCTTTGTCGACCACTTGGACAAGCATGGCGGTCGTGGTACTGGCGGCCTCGGGGCTGATCACTTGGCGGCGAATGGTCGGTTCTGTCTCTTTTGTAAGTTTCGTTTCGTAAACAATTTTTTGGACGACGAAGGGACGGACCAGCGCGCCGCCATTGGCCAGAGTCGAGAGGGCGGCGGTGATGGCGAGCGGGGTGTTGGCAAAGCCCTGGCCGAAGGAGGCCGTGGCGTATTCTACCGCTCGGCGGCTTTTCAAATTATCAGCGAGCCCGCCGGACTCGCCTGGGAGATCAACGCCGGTTTTCTCGCCCAACAAACCGAAATCTTGAAAATATTTGGCGAGACGGGCGCCGCCCAATTGTTGCATCACATAAACTACGCCGGTGTTCAGGGATTGATTAAGAACCTCTTGCATCGAGACCACTCCCCGCCCCCGCCGATCGTAATTGCCAATTTCTCGATCGCCAAAAGCGATCACTCCCTGATCATCATAAGTGGTTGTCGGAGTAATTACTTTGGCATCCAAGCCGGCGCCGATGGTGAGCGGTTTAATAATCGAACCCATTTCGTAGACACGTTCCACCAGCGGATTGGTCAAACGTTCAACGTCCGATTGTTTGCCGCCCGGGTCGAAAGTCGGCTGGGCGGCCAGTGAAATGATTGCTCCAGTTTTAGGATCGATGATAATGCCGCCGGTCAAAGTTGGTTGCCAATTCGTTTGGACCGATTCGAGCTCGTGTTCTAAAAAACGTTGGACGGTCGGCTCGACCGTCGTCACGATGTCACCGGGTTGATTGGTCGAGCTGGCCGGTTCCGCTAATCCCAGAAAAATCCGTCCCAAGAAGTTGGAGAAACTAAGCGGCTCCTCGCGGCGAAGATTATTGTCATAATATTTTTCCAGTCCGTACCGGCCGGAATAATCATTGCCCTGGTAACCCACAAAACCGAGCAGATGAGCGGCGAGTGTCCCCCCGGGGTAGAAGCGCCACTTCTGTTCGATAAGCCCAACGCCGGTTAAATTGAGGGCCGAAACGGTCTTAGCTTGATTGGCAGTTAAGCGCGAACCAACCTCTTCGTGCGGGTCGTTATTTTTACCGGCGCGAGCGATGAAATTAACATAATCAAGAGGATAAACGGTGTTTAAGGCGCCGTAAACTGCCTCTGGATCCTGAAGTTTGGTCGGATTTATTACCAACGAGTAACCGGTTTGAAGAGTAGCGGCGGAAACTTCTTGGCCGTCTCGATTAGTGAAATAGATACTGCCGCGATCGAAGGTTGGCCCGGCGGGTCGTTCATATTGGCGATTAGCTTGGGTTTTATAATCTTCAGCTTTAATAACCTGCAAGAAAAAAAGTTTTGCTGTCAGGATACTGGCGGCAATTAAGAAAACTGCCGAGAGATAACGAAGACGCGCGTCACTATTCGCGGCCATAACCACGCCGGCTGACAAGAAGACCAACAATCTCTTCGGTGGTCGTGTAGGAAACTTGGGGGCCCGGATCAGAGAAACCGCGCTCGTAAGCGAGTTCCATCGTCACGCGATTGCCGAGAGTGAGAGTTTGGCTCTCGAGATTAACCACCTCGCCGGCTAGGGCGGCAATCTCGCGGCTGGCGGTCTGTTTGCCAACAGCGTGGAAAACCACTCGGTTGACAAGATAAATATAACTGACGATCAAGAGGGCAACCAGGCCAAGAAGAGCGACGGTTTGCCACTCGCGGCGGGTGTATGTTTGAGAAATAGTTGTGGTCATGTTGTTTTAGAGATTATTCGCAGTGTGGCGCTGCGTGAACGGGGATTGCCAACTTCTTCTTCACGGTTTGGGCGAATGGCATGTTTGGTTAGGAGTTTTCCTCGACCACCGCGCACCCACTCGCGGAAACGTTCCTTCACTAGACGCGCCTCGAGACTGTGGAAACTGATAACGGCCAGTCGACCCGGCGGAGTGAGGAACCTCCAGACGGTCGAGAGCCCGTCGCCGAGCGCGCCCAATTCGTCGTTGGTGGCAATTCGCAGAGCTTGGAAAGTTTTAGTGGCGAAATGCCGTCGGCCGGAGCGATAGCTCTTCGGCACGGCCGAGGCGATCACTTTGACCAGCTGGCCAGTAGTCAGAATCGACCCCGCCCGCCGACTGGTGACAATCGCTTCGGCAATTCGCCGGGCGTAACCTTCTTCACCGTAACGAGCGATGAGGTCGGCCAGTTCCGAAACGGGCAACCCATTGACCAGCCGCGCGGCGTTCAAGCCTTTGGCATCGGTTCCACCGAGAGTCATCAGGAGCGGACCGTCGGTTTGGAAACTAAACCCTCTTGTTGAATCAGCCAGTTGTGGCGAAGAGAGGCCAAGGTCAAAGAGCGCTCGATCAATGCTCCCGATGCCGAGCGTGGTGAAATGAGTTTCTAAATCTCGGAAGTTACCGCTCTGGAAAAGGGCCAGGCAGGGCAGGTCGGCGAGATTGATTCTGGCTTTAGCGACGGCCTCGGGATCGGCATCGAGGGCGATTAATTTTCCGGTTGCCCCGATGGCCTCGCCGATCGCTCGGCTATGTCCCCCACGACCTAAGGTGGCGTCGAGAACGGTGAGTCCGGGACGCAGGTCAAGTCCGACGATGACTTCGTGTAAAAGAACAGGTTCGTGTTCCATGCTTAAGATCGAGAGTCAGAACACCCCAATTTCTCCGAGCTTCTCGGCCAAGGCATCGGCTTGTTTCTCGATTTTCGCCACGTGCCCGCGCCAACGCTCTTCGTCCCAGATCTCAAGGCGATCACTGATCCCGGCGACGACCACTTTGGTCTTGAGACCGGCAAACTCTTTCAAGAAGTCCGGGATCAAGATTCGCCCGATGGTGTCAACTTCGCTCTCCACGGCGCCGGCGAGCATGAAGCGGTTGAAGCCACGAGTGTCGGCTTGCCCCATTGACAGACGCGAGAGTTTTTCCACCATCTTTTCCCACTGCTTGAGCGGATAAACAAAAAGGCAGTTGTCGAGTCCGCGCGTAATAACCACCTTACGCCCGACGGTTCGCCGGAAAGCGGCCGGCACTGCAATTCGTTTCTTGGCGTCGATGGTGTGCCGATACTCGCCGATAAGCATAAAAATTGATTTCCCCTAAATGGCTTAGCCCACTTCATCCCACTGCCATAGAAGTATAAACCACTCTCCCCCACTGTCCAACAAACTTATCCACAGGTAAAAAGCGACCCCTGGTGGGGCCGCCGAATCTTCAGTAAATTTAGTATTAGGTTAAACTTATTTCGGCCGCAAGGTCGGGAAATAGATGACTTCGCGGATGTTGGTCATGTTGGTGAGAAGCATGACGAGGCGGTCAATGCCAATGCCGACGCCGCCGGCCGGTGGCATTCCATATTCAAGCGCTTCGAGAAAGTCTCGATCTTTAGTCTGCGCCTCTTTATCTCCGCCGGCTTGTGCCGATTCTTGAACCGCGAAGCGCTCGGCCTGCTCCAGCGGATCGTTTAATTCCGAAAACGCTTTGGCAATCTCGAGCCCCCCGATCACCAATTGAAAGGCGTCAACCAGCGCTGGATTATCGGCGTGGCGTTTGGCGAGCGGCAGAGCATTTTTCGGATAATCAATGACAAAAGTTGGTTGAATTATTTTCGGCCGGCAGACTTTCTTATAAATATAATCCAGTACGGTCTCGCGACTCGCGCCGACCGGCAAGGTGATGCCGAATCGGTCGGCCTTGATTGTTAACTCGCGGACCTCGGCCGCCTCGGGATTGCCGACCAACGCCTGCCGTTTAAGAAGATCGAAGTAAGAGATTACCTTAAATGGTCCTTTGAAATTGATCAACTGATTATCATAAGTCAGATGATTTTCTTTAGTTATTCTCCGAATAAGCTTTTTAATCAAATTCTCGACGAAAGAACGTTGCTTCGCGGCCTCGCTGTAGGCTTCATAGAATTCGAGCATCGTGAACTCGGGATTGTGAGTGGCGTCAATTCCTTCGTTGCGGAAACAGCGCGAGAGCTCGTAAACGCGGGGAAAACCGCCGACCAACATTCTTTTCAAATATAATTCGGGGGAGAGGCGCAGATAAAGCGGCAAGTCGAGCGCTTCGTGGCGTGTCTGGAAAGGCGTCGCGCTCGCCCCGCCGTAAAGCGGTTGAAGAATCGGCGTTTCCACTTCCAGATAATCGGCCTGGTCGAGGGCCGCGCGAAGCGCGGCGATGATTGCCGACCGGGTGAAAAAACGTCGTTTGACCGCCTCGTCCATCAAGCTGTCGAGATAGCGCCGACGAAAACGTTCTTCGGTGTCAGTCAGTCCATGCCATTTGTCCGGCAGAGGGCGAAGCGCTTTGGCCAGCGGCGACCAACTCGTGGCGAAGAGAGTTCGTTCTTGTCTCTTTGTCAATCCGACGTTTCCCGTGGCGGTAACGAAATCACCGCGATCAATCGTCTCGACGAATAAGTTAAAAATTTTCTCTCCGGCAATCTCTTGTTTGAGCAAAACTTGAAATTGCTCCGTTCCGTCATCAAGATCGAAAAAGACGAGCGCGCCTTGGTACCTCACGCTCATCACTCGTCCGGCGATAGTCAGTGGTTTCGGATGTTTGGAAAACGCGGCGAAATGTTTAATCAAATCTTTCAGAGTAACATCACACTCGGTCTTAATTGGATAAGGATCGCGACTGACCGAGTGAAGTCGGGCCAGTTTCTTGATACGTTCAGCGCGAAGTTCATCCAGCGAAGCCATTTTAAGTAAGGCGAATAATCTCGTAGGCCACTTTGCCTTTAGGAGTTAAAACAATCACCTGTTCACCCTTTTTCTTCTTAAGCAGGCTCGAGCCGAGCGGCGAGAGGTAAGAGATTTTACCGGCGGCAATGTCAACCTCTTCGGGGCCGACGATTTGGTATTTTGTCTCTTCCCCGCCCAATTGCTTCTTGACCACCAAAGTTGAACCAACCTCGACTTGCGAGGTGTGGTGAGCGGCGATGATCTCGGAGATTTTTAGAAGGCTGTCAAGCTGATTGATTCGGTCTTCAACCTCGGCTTGCTCTTCGCGCGCCGATTGGTATTCCGCATTCTCCGATAAATCGCCGAGAGATTTGGCGAACTCCAGACGTTCGGCAATCTCTCGCCGCTTGACTTTCTTCAAAACATCAAGTTCGCGAGCTAACTCGGCGTGTTTCTCATGGCTCAAGTAATGTTTTTCCATTTCCATTTTGTGGTTATGATAGCTTTTCCCTCCCCAAGCGTCAACTGGTATAATAATCGAGCTACAATTTATCTATGGTTCGACGTTTTCTTAATTTTTTCCAACAGGAATTCAATGGTTTGCATGAGGCGGCTTTTCTTCTCGGGCTCTCGGCCCTGTTAGCTCAACTCCTCGCCCTGTTACGGGATCGTCTACTCGCCGCATCATTCGGCGCTGGCCAAGCGCTTGATGTTTATTACGCGGCTTTCCGCGTGCCGGATTTTTTGTATGTATCGCTTGGCTCGTTTGTCTCGGTGACGGTGGTATTACCGTTTTTACTCAAACACCTTGAGCAAGGCAAACGCCAATTGGCGGAGAATTTGTTGGCGGATCTCCTCAGTCGCTTTCTTGGATTGATGTTGCTCGCGACCGGGGCGGCTTATTTTTTAATCCCTCGCCTGCTGGTTTTCATGGCGCCCGGTTTTACCTCGGTTCAATATTCAGAGCTTTTACCTCTCGCCCGGATTCTCCTTCTGTCGCCGCTTCTGCTCGGTCTGTCTAATCTTTTGGCCAATGTTACGCAATCATCCCGTAAATTTTTTCTCTATGCTTTAAGTCCGGTTCTTTACAACCTGGGTATTATTTCCGGAATCATTTTTTTCTATCCCCGTTGGGGTTTGAGGGGATTAGTTTGGGGAGTGGTTCTGGGCGCTTTTTTCCATTTCGCCATTCAGTGGCCGGCTCTATATCGTAGTCCAATTACTTTGCGTTTCCCGACAATTTGGGGCCGATCGGGTATCGAGTGGCGAAAAATTTTTCTGTTATCTTGGCCGCGTACGCTTACTCTCTCGGTCCATCAATTGGCAACCATGGTTTTGGTGGCCTTGGCCTCTTACTTCACCGCCGGTTCAATTGCCGTCTTTACTTTCGCTTATAATTTGCAGACAGTGATTCTCTCGATTATTGGAGTGAGTTATTCAGTGGCCGCTTTCCCGACACTGGTGCGTTTGTTTACTAACGGCGAGCGCGAACCGTTCATCCAGCAAATGGCGGTCACCATCCGACATATCATTTTTTGGACCGCGCCGGCAATGGTTTTGTTTGTTGTTTTGCGCGCCCAGATCGTTCGGGTGATTTTAGGCGCCGGCAAATTTGATTGGGGTGATACCCGGCTGACGGCGGCGGCCTTAGCCGTTTTTCTCCTTTCCGCCGTCTCCCAAAGTTTGATTCTTTTGTTTGTTCGCGGTTACTATGCTTGTGGTCAAACTAAGAAACCCCTCATCATTAACGTCTCGTCATCGCTTCTGGTCGTGTTCTTAGCGTTCGGTTTGTTGCGTTTGTTGGCGTGGTGGCCGGCCGCCAAATTTGGTTTCGCTCATGTTTTGCGCGTCGCCGATATTGAGGGCGTGGATTTTTTAGTTTTGCCTTTGGCTTTCACGCTCGGGTCACTGGTTAATTTATTTGTTTTTTGGCGTTCGTTTCGTCGCGATTTTGGTCCGTTTCCACCGCGGCTTTATCGGAGCATCGGTCAGTCAACTATTGCGGCGCTAGCGGCCGGCGGGGTCGCCTACTTAATTTTGCAACTCCTGGCGCCGCTTTTGGATCAAACCACTGGCTGGGGAATTTTTATTCAAGGTTTGCTGGCTGGGCTGGGGGGCATTTTGGCGGGAGCGAGAGTGCTCCGGCGACTTGGTAATGAAGAAATAATCGAGGTTGGTCGGTTGTTGAGCCATAAATTTTGGCGGCGGGCACAACCGATTATTCCGGCCACCGAAGAATTGTAGCTAATTTTTATGAGCATTTTCGTCTTTCGAGAACTTGGGGAAAATGAATCTTTCGATCCGCTTATTATTTATCCCAACGCGCCGTTTACCCAGGCGCAATTTTATGGCCAATGGCAAACCAGTTTAAGCCGAGAGGTAAAAAGATTTGTCGTCTTAAACGGCGAAAAAATAGTTGCTTGCTTTCAGTTAATCAAATATCCGCTTTTATTCGGCAAGAGCTATTTTTACATACCGTACGGGCCGATAATAAAAGAGTTTTCGGAAGATTTTTTTGTTGATCTTAAAAAAGAATTAATCCGCATTGCCGCAATCGAAAATGCCGTTTTTGTTCGACTTGATTTTACGCCTCCGGTTCCAAGCCAGACCCTGATAAAATTTTTCAAACCGGCGCCGTCTTACACCTATCGTTCGGTATATTTCCAGCCCCGCGCCGAATGGTTTTTGGATTTGGATAAATCAGAAAACCAATTGCTTGAAGAAATGCATAAGGGGGCAAGATACAGCGTGCGCTTGGCCGCCAGAAAAGGGATAATCACAGAAATCGTAGCGTCGGATTTTGAAAAATACTTTTCCGTCTTTTACGAACTCGCGATTAACACCGCCCAACGCAACGGTTTTAATTTGCACGACAAAACTTATTATCAAAACATATTCAGCAACCTACGATCAGACAATGCTTATCTCGCCATCGCCAGATATGGAGAAAAAATCTTGGTCATCAAACTGATCATTCGCTACGGGAAAATCGCCCACTGCATTTTTAGCGGCTCAAGCAATGAAGATCGCCATTTGAGACCGACCTATCTTGTCCAATGGAAAGCCATTTGCTGGGCAAAAAAACTGGGCCATAATTTTTACAATTTTGGCGGGATCTCGTCCGGGAAAATTTACAAAGGTTGGAACGGATTAACAACTTTCAAAAAGAATTTCGGCGGGAAAGAAATTGTCCATTCGGACTTCTTTGATGTTATCGTTCAACCATTTTGGTACCACTGGTACAATTTCAGGAAATTTATTAAAAATCGTTCGTCATGAAATAT
>Ga0209541_10009792_pt1 | contig 15444 bp, 19 predicted proteins | sample RifCSPlowO2_01_FD_184027 | JGI IMG/M metagenome (GOLD analysis project Ga0209541, IMG submission 184027) | Groundwater microbial communities from Rifle, Colorado - Rifle CSP2_plank lowO2_0.1 (SPAdes) (version 2) | ecosystem: Environmental > Aquatic > Deep subsurface > Groundwater | place...
CAAAGGCAGCTAAAGCTGCCCGCGTCCGAAAATTTTTGAAGAAGAAGGTTATTTACGTGTTTTGACACTTAACTTGGAATTGCCCTCGAAGTTGAATGATTATAATATATGGTGGGACATCAACCACTGGACATCTTCGCCTAAGATATATAAAGGATAACTCCGCTAATTCTGAAAAAGAGAACACGCAAAACTGCCAAATTAAGTCTTTTGCTTATCAGCAAAAGCCTTTTACGCAGTTTCGCTTAACGTTCTCTTTTTACTTGACTCCAAAGTTCATAGCAAAATAAAAACTTTGGAGGTTGAATAAAATGGAAATAGATAAAAGCATTACCTTGGCGGAATTTGTAGGTATATTATTAGGTGATGGTTCAATTTGTTTGAAAAATATTAATTCTAAATGCCATAATAGGTTAAAGATTACACTTGATTCTAACAAAGATAAAGAATATACCAAATATGTTAGTAACTTGATTGAAATGTTATTTGAAGTAAAACCACACATAAAGAAAAGGAATAATGAAAATACCATTGACATTTTCATATTTAATAAAGAAATAATTAATTTTCTTATAAAAGATGTTGGATTAAAATTATCTCCTAAATGGAAAAGAGCTTTAATCCAAGAGCAGTTCTTAAAAGACAGATTAGACGTAATGGTTATAAGAGGTTATTTCGATACAGATGGAGCTTTAGTAACAACTAATAATAATGGAATTATTTATCCAAGATTAGAGATGAAAGTATGTCCATCACCAATGCAAAGCCAATTTATAGAGATACTTAAAAAATATAACTTTAAGTTTGGTGCTTATAATATTGGAAAAGGAAAGATTAGAATTCAGCTAAATGGCAAAGAACAACTGAAAAGATGGATTGACTTGGTCGGGTTTAGCAATAAAAAGAATATAAATAAAATCAAAAGATTTATCTAATTATTAAATAATCCCAATAAAAAGGTGTTTTGATGCTGATTTGCGGTATTGATGAGAGTCGCAGAGGTCCGGTTTTAGGCCCAATGGTAATGTGCGGCGCTCTGATTGACGAAGAGAATTTAAAAAAATTAATTGCCCTAAAACCCAAGGATTCAAAATTAATGACTGCTTCTGAACGTGAAGAGGCATATCCAAAACTTTTGCGGGTTTTAAAACATTACAGAGTCTTTGTTCTTCAGCCACAGGAAATAGACAAAGCAGTTCACGGACATGACGGCTTAAATCTTAATAAATTAGAAGCCAGAAAATCAGCAGAAATTTTGAATGAATTTGAGCCTGACAAGGCTATAATTGACTGCCCAAGCAATAATATCAGCTCTTACAGAAATTATCTTAAAAGATTAATAAAAAATAAAAAAATTGATATTGTGCTTGAGCACAATGCAGAGCGCTATCCATTAGTTGCAGCGGCTTCAATAATAGCAAAGGTCACTGGCGACAGAGAAGTTGAAAAAATAAAAAAGCAAATTGGCTTAGATTTCGGCTCTGGCTATATGACAGACCCAAAAACAGTTGAGTTCTTAAAGAATAATTTTGAGAATTATCCAGAATTGTTTAGGAAAAGCTGGTTCCCTTACAAAGATTTGCTCAACCAAAAATTCCAGAAAAGCTTGTCAGATTTCACACAATTCCTGAAGGAAGAGCAGAGGCATAAAAGCCACACAATTGAAGACTTAAAAAAACTTGAGGAATTCGGCTTTCATTTTGAAAAGCCAAAGGCAGAGCACGAATTAGCAGTTATGAAAGGGCCTTGCACTGTAATTCTATATAGAAATGGGAAACTATTGTTGCAAGGGAAAGAAGAAGTTAAGGAGAATGTGAAGAAGATTTTGGGACTGGAGGATTGAGGTAACCATCTGCCTGTAGCTGTTCTCTAACAATTTCCCTTGCTCTAAAAACTCTTGTTTTTGCGGTAGGATTTTTCAATCCATAAAATTTAGCAATCTCTTCAAAAGGAACATCATCCATCCACAAAAGCAAAGGAACTCTATAATCTAGTGGCAATGCGTCCACTGCTCTTGAAATTGTATTTAAAGTGGTATGTTTTTCAATCGTTGATTCCAAATCAAAGCCATCAGCCAGGTTCGGGCTTATTTCAACTGTTGAAACTTTGTTTTTCTTAACTCTATTGTATTGTCTCACTTTGTTTAAAACAATGCTTCCAAGCCAGGATTTTAAATTTGCAGTCCTAATACTGTCATAAGAGCGCCAAGCACTGATCAAAGCTTCTTGAGCAATGTCTTCCGCTAGAACAGGGTCTCCTGTAAGCTTTCTCGCAAAATTATAAACGAATGGTCTAAGTTCTTCTACCCTTTCATACCCTTCTGGTCTCCTTCCACTAAATGTTTCCGTTAGCATAACTAAGAAGTTGGGTAAGCTATATATAAATTTTTCTACTTTGTAGTAGTATTAAAAGCATAACCAAAACTTTTATATAATGTTCAATTCAAGAATCTCTTCAATGCATGACATAATAAAAAGGGACATACTAGCTGTATTGAATGAATTGGTTGAAATTCTTAAAGTCAAGGAAGAAGGTGATAGTTCGGAAATAAAGGAATTAAGCAATCATGTTATTCATAATGCAAGCATTTTCCAGGATGAAGACTCCATTTCTGTTGCTATTCTGATTTACGCTTTGTCAAAGATAATTGAAAGAAAACAGAGGGATTTAGACTACAATAAAATATTGAGCATGCTGGATTCGTGCATTTCAAATTTAAAGAATAATCAGGATGACTTATTCAGAAAGTCAATAAAAAATATATTTAATTTTATAAGGACAATGGATGAAAAACTAAAGATGTACATATATGAGGTTATAAACCAGGCGCAGATAAAAAAAGGATGCAAGCTTTGCGAGCATGGAATTTCAGTTGCAAGGGCATCTGAAGTGCTTGGCATTTCACAATGGGAGCTTATGCATTACATCGGCAAAACTACTCTGATAGATCAATTCAGCGAGCCTGTAAATGTTGCAAAAAGATTGAAGATTGCAAGGAGCTTATTTCAATGAAATCGCTTATTTTTGATGCAGGGCCTGTAATTAGCTTGGCGATGAACAATCTTTTGTGGGTTCTTGAGCCTTTAAAGAAGAAATTCAATGGAAAATTCTACATTACAGAAGCTGTAAGGAAAGAGCTTGTTGACAGACCTTTGGAAACTAAAAAATTCAAATTTGAGGCCATACAAGTTCAAAGGCTGATAGAAAATGGAGTGTTGGACATTATAGACAACAATTTTATAAGAGAAAAAACTCCAAGTTTGCTTAACACTGCCAATGAGATTTTTAAAGCATATAACAATTATATAAAAATTGTCCATTATGCAGAGATGTCAGTTATAGCAGCTGCTACCACCTTAAGCGCGGATGCTGTTGTTATAGATGAAAAAACTACAAGATTTCTTATAGAAAATCCAAAAATGATTGTTGAAATCCTGAAAAAAACATTACATACACCAATCAGCATAAACGAAAATAATTTAAAAGAGTTTAATAATACTGTAAGGAATATAAAGACAATACGCTCAATAGAGCTTGTGACTATAGCTTATGAGCATGGTTTACTGGATAATTACATAACAAAAATACCTGATGCAAGAAAAAACTTATTGGAAAGCGTGTTATGGGGAGTAAAGCTAAACGGATGCGCAGTGTCAAAAGAGGAGATAGAGCAGATAATAAGACTAGAGACAAAATGAAGGCTCGACAAGAGGCAGAAACAAAAACAGAATCCTCTTCAAATCAATTTAACAATGTAAGCCCTACTTTTTGCGTTGCAATGCTTAAAAACGGCAGCACTGTAAAAATTGAGGGAAAGGCAGAGGAGTTCCTGCAGACAATAAAGGATGCTGATTTTGCTTGGATTAATGTGCAGGTTGATGACTTGAAAGAAGATGGAAGCAAGATTGCTTCTATGCTTGGGTTTACTCCTGCAATAATTCATGAGCTTGTTGAGCAAAGGTTTTCTGGATATGACGACCACACAGCAGAGCTTGGATTATTGCTTCCAGCTGTTAAAGTTAGAGAGCTTGAAGTTGAGATAAACAAGCTTATAATATTAATGAAAAACAACTTGATTGTTACAATCCACGGCGAGCATGTTACAAGGCTTGTGAAGTTTGCGAGGTATGCAGTTACTTTCTTCAAAAAAGTGCCGAAGAACTTAGACGATGTTGATAAAATTTCCCTTGTTCTTATAAGAATTCTTGACGAGAATAACGAGAAAAATTTTGACGGCATAAGGGCTATACAGGAGCAGGGAGAGGAGATAAGCAAATACCTGATTGAAACAACAGGATTCAGGCAGCAGTTGGGGACTGACATATACAAGATGAAGCACGCTTTAATCACTTATTTGGAAGCCTTGTGGGCATCTTTGGATGTTATACATTACCTGCGTTATGGAGACGCTGAATTGATAACAGACGACCCCATCATCTTGCAAAAAGTAGGGATGCTTAGCACAGACCTGACAAGGCAGATTTCTATCAGCGAGCAGATGTCAACTGTTTTGGCTTCCGGGCTTGAAGTGTTGCAGAGCATTTACAACAACCAATTACAGATGCTGAATAACCGGCTTGCTCTGGTTGTTGTTTGGCTTACAGTATTAGGAACTGTAGTACTTGTACCTAACACATTAGCCACTATCTTTAGTATAGGAACATTTTCTGAAAAAATTGGCGAAACATCTATTATCTGGATTATTGTGGCATCAACAATCACATCTGGAATCATGGCTTACTGGTACGGCAAAAGATTATTGATAGGGCCAAAAATCAATTGATTTTTTATATTTTTAACAGCAACTTTTATATACATCATTTTATTCTTTACTTTTGGGTGGTATGTTTAAAAACAAGTAAGAAAAATTATTATGTATTTTTGTTTTTGAACATTACGAAGCCACAACAAATAAATAATAAATTTTTGTGGGTGAATATATGTTGATTAAAGGCCAAATTATTTCCGGAGAATTTGGAAGGATAATTGCAAGGCAGAAATCCGGGCAATCGATTGAAATAGGAGAGTTATTAATCGCTGATTCAAATGATGGAAAAATTTTGATGCAAGTGTATGATTTAGTCTATGGGAGCCAGATATCTCAGCAGAATCTTGAGTTGATTTCTGGCATGAAGCTTGAGGAAAATACAGAATTTGAGCTTTTTGATGCCAATTTAAGGAACTACATGCTTGCAATGATGAAAAGCTTGGTTACAATCAAAGGCAAGAATGCTTTTGTAAGCAAGTCATTGCCAAGCTTTTTCTCTGAAGTGAGGGAAATAAAGGAAGATGACTTGTCTTTTCTCACCAAGCCAAAAAATCCGATGTTTATCGGAAATTTGAGAAGCGGCTCAAAGCTGCTTGATGTTCCTATTTATCTTGATGGCGAAAAGGTTTTTTCCCATCACATTTTGATTGCAGGCACAACCGGAAGAGGCAAAAGCGTTTTAGTCTCAAACTTGCTGTGGAATGCCGTTGGCAGGGATTATTGCGGCATTTTGGTGCTTGATCCTCATGATGAGTATTATGGAAGAAACAGGATTGGATTGAAAGAGCATCCTCACAAGGAAAATATTGTTTATTATACATCCAAAAATGCCCCAATTGGCACGAATACTTTGAGGATTAACCTTGACATTATAAAGCCATTTCATTTTGATGGCGTTGTTGATTTCAGCGATGCGCAAAGGCAATGCCTGAACCTTTACTACAAGGAATTTAGCGATAAATGGATTGAAGCGATAATATTGGAAAAGGAGCTTAGCATTGGCAAAGTTTTCAAAGACGACACAATGGCTGTTGTCAAAAGAAGACTGCTTTATTTGCTTGATTTGGAATTTTCTAATAATCAATTATTCTGCAATGGAATTTTTCAGTTGAATTCTGGCTTTGCAACAATAAATGACATATGCCAGCATCTTGAAGAAGGAAGAATTGTCATAATTGACACCTCAAACTTTTCCGGAGCAGTTGAACTGTTGATAGGAAGCTTGATTGCAAATGAAGTTTTTAATAAGTATAAAATTTATAAGATGAATGGAAATTTAAATGACAAGCCTGTTATCTCAATTGTTTTGGAAGAAGCTCCAAGGGTTCTTGGAAAAGAAGTTTTAGAAGCAGGGCCAAATATATTTTCAACAATTGCAAGAGAAGGACGCAAATTTAAGGTTGGCTTGACTGCAATAACGCAGTTGCCTTCTTTGATTCCCCGCGAAATACTTGCAAATATAAATACCAAGATAATTTTAGGCATTGAAATGAAGCCAGAAAGGCAAGCAATTATTGAAAGCGCTTCGCAAGACTTAAGCGATGATGACAGGACAATTGCTTCTTTGGATATTGGCGAAGCCTTGATAACAAGCAATTTTGCAAAGTTTGTAACACCGATAAGCATCCCCTATTTTGAAGATGTTGTTAAAAAGACCTTAAAGGGAAAAGAAGAAGTTGCTATGGAATTCAGCGAGTTGGGATAAAATGAAATTTGCTCATTTAGCAGACTGCCATATTGGCTCTTGGAGAGACCCTAAGCTTAGAGATACAAGCACATTGGCTTTTTGCAAGGCAATAGATAATTGTATAAAGGAGAAAGTGGACTTTATTCTGATAGCTGGCGATTTATTTAATACATCATTTCCAAGACTGGATAACTTAAAGACAGTTGTAATGAAATTCAAGCAGTTGAAAGACTTAAACATTCCTGTTTATATTGTGCCAGGCTCACATGACTACAGCCCAAGCGGAAAAACCATTCTTGATGTGTTGGAGGAAGCTGGATTGTTTGTCAATGTTTTTAAAGGAAATGTTGAAAATGGAAAATTAAAGCTAAACTTTACAATTGACAAGAAAACAGGAGCAAAGATTGCAGGAATTCTTGGAAAAAGAGGAGCTTTGGAAAAAGCATATTATGAAAGACTGATGATTGAAAATCTTGAGAAAGAAGATGGCTACAAAATCTTCTTGTTTCACTCTGGTATTGATGAGCTAAAGCCAAAAGAGATGGAAAATATAATATCACAGCCATTGTCATTGCTGCCAAAAGGATTTGATTATTATGCAGGCGGGCATGTTCATATTGTTGATAACAAGCATATTGACGGCTATGGAAGAATTGCTTATCCCGGGCCATTGTTTCCAAACAGTTTTGCGGAGTTAGAGAAGCTTGAGAGAGGCGGTTTTTTTATTGTTGAAGATGGCAATGTAAGATGGGAACCGATACAGATTTATAACATATTCAAGATAAATAAAGATTGCAATCATAAAATACCGGAGCAGATAAAAAATGAAATTCTTGATGAAATTAAAAATAAAGAATTCAACAATACAGTTGTTTTGATAAGATTTCATGGCACACTTGAATCTGGAAAGCCAAGCGATATAGATTTTAAGGAAATATTCACTTATCTTTATGATAAATCAGCTTATTTTGTTATGAAAAGCTCTCACGCAGTTGTTTCAAAGGAATTTGAGGAGATAAAAACCGATGCAAGAAATGTAGAGGATATTGAATCATTTTTGATAAAGGAGCATTTAGGACAAATAAAACTGGAAAATTTAAGCTTGGAAAAAGAAGAGGAATTTATAAAAAATTTGATGAGAATTTTAATCACAGAAAAGCAGGAAGGCGAAACAGTTCCTGATTTTGAGAGAAGAGTAAGGGAAGAAGTAAGCAGGATTTTGGAGATGGAGTTGTGAAATGTTTTTCTGGAATCGAAACATTTAAAATTTCATTCGTTAATTAAAATTAAATTAAAAAGTGATGAATGATGATTGAATTCAAAAATGGAAACCTGAAGGATATTTTTGGAAAGTTAAAAACCAAAATATCTGGACAAGATTTTAAAGACTCTGCAAGAGAGGCTTGGGAAAGTTCTTCAGATAGAGAGTTTAATAAAAAGTGAATTTTTTAGCTAAATACTCACTTCTCAATCATCCTCAAAATAATCTCATTAACCTCTTTTGGAGTTGCTTTTCCTCTTGTTTTTTGCATGACCTTGCCCACAATATGGTTTAATGCCTTTTTTTCTCCTTTTTTATAGTCTTCTATAGCTTGCGGGTTTTCCTCAATTGCTTCCCTGCAGTATTTTTCCAATTCAGAAATATCAGAAACTGCCTCAAGTTTTTCTTTTTTGACGTATTCATTTATATTGAATGGCTTTTCAATCAATTTCTCAAGCAGTTTTGCTGCAACATTGTCTGTTATTTTTTTGTTTTCAACAAGCTTTAACAAATCAATCATGTGTTTTTCATCAATTTCAACTTCATGAAGTTCCTTTTTGTTGTAATTTAAAACTCTGACAAGCTCTCTCCTAAGCCATTTTGCTGCTAAGATTGGATCAATTTCTTTTGCAACTTTCTCAAACATTTCTGCCAATTCTTTTTCAGCAGCGAGAATTTCAGCATCTTCTTTCTTTATTTTGTGCTTTTCAACAAATTTCTTGACTTTGTCTTGAGCAAGTTCAGGCATTTCTTTTTTTATTTGATTAGCCCATTTATCAGTGATTTCAACAACTGTCAAATCAGTATCAATTATGTAGCCATAGTCTTCCTCTGTTTCCTTTTTTCTTAGTGAGAAAGTAGTTCCTTTTTCAGAGTCCCAAGCTCTGGTCTCTTGATAAATATTCTTGCCATGTTTTAATTCGTCTTGTTGCCTTTTAACTTCATAAACCAATGCTCTTTCTATCTCCTTAAATCCAGTTATATTCTTTATTTCAACTCTTGTGTAGCCGCTTTCCTTTATCGAAACATTTGCATCTGCTTTTATTATTCCCTCATTGATATCAAAAATTTCAAGATAGTTAAGCACAGTGATTAATTGCTTCATAAAATCTCTAGCTTCATCTGGGCTTGCTAAATCTGGCTCAGTCACAATCTCAACAAGAGGATTGCCGCTTCTGTTGTAATCAACTAAAACATATTGGCTTTCCTTTAGTCCAGCAGGATGAATTAAAGAAGCAGGATCTTCTTCCATATGAACTCTAATAATTCCAATTTCTTTTCCATTTCTTAAATTTAATTTACCGTTTTTTCCAAGAGGTATCTCATATTGAGAGATTTGATAATTTTTTGACATGTCAGGATAAAAATAAGATTTTCTTGAGAAAATTAACTCTGGGGAGATTTCGCAATTTAAAGCCAAGCACAATTTCAAAGCAAATTCAACTGCTTTTTTGTTTAGAACAGGTTTGCTTCCAGGATGCCCGAGGCATGTTGGGCAGCATTTAGAATTTGGTAAATCTTCTTTTTTTGCTTTTTGACATCTGCAAAAGAGTTTGGTTTTAGTATCGATTTCTGTGTGGATTTCAAGTCCAATAATAATTTCGCTAGTGAATCTTTTCATTTTTTGTAATACTTCTTATTAAAGCAATCATCACACATTCCATCATGCCAATCTTTGTTGTGCGCTGAAATTTTCTTATTGCATTTTTTGCAGTTGTAATTCATCTCTTCATCATGTTTCATGTGGAAAGTCCTCATTTTTTCCTTTATTTCTTCTGAACCCATTGTCTCAGCAAAATAGCCTTCTTCCCAAAAATCATCTTCCTCATCATCAATTTTGTCTTTCTTCATTTTCCCTTCTCTACAGCGCTTCCCAATTGTATCAGTTTTCCTTCCTGCAGATGGTCTGCCATCAGCAGCATTCCAACTGGAAGATTCTTTTCAAAGCCAACTGGAACATTCAAATGCGGCAAGCCAGCGACATTTGGCGAGACTGTCATAACATCAATCATGTAATGCTGCAATGGAGTTAATTTCTCAATCTCGGAAAATTTAGGCGGCAATATTGAAGTTGTTGGAGAAACCAATGCATCAAATTTCTTGAATGCCTTTTTGTATTCATTAATCATCAATGCTCTTACTTTCATTGCTTTCAAGTAAAATGCATCTCTGTAGCCAGCCATTCTTGCAAATGTGCCAAGTATTATTCTTCTCTTTGCTTCATCACCAAAATTATTGCTCCTTACTTTTGTGAAATACTCGTTAAAGCTGCCTTCAAGCTTTTCAGTTGCGCCATATCGCATGCCGCAAAATTTTGCAAGGTTTGTGCTTGCCTCGCTTGTTGCAATCATATAGTAAGTTGCAATTCCATATTTTATCGGAAGCTCCAAAGAGATCTCTTCTGTTTTTGCGCCTTCTTCTTCAAGCTCTTCTATACCATTGTAAACATTCTTTTCAATCTCTCTTTCAACACCTGTTCCAAATGCTTCTTTTATAATGCCAATTTTCATACCTTTGACTGGCTTTTTCAAGTAACTTTCATAATTCTCATTTTTTAGTTTTAATGAAGTGCTGTCATTTTTATCATAGCCAGAAATCACATTCATTAATAATGCAACATCCTCAATTGTTTTTCCAATAGAACCTATTTTATCCAAAGAATTTGCAAAATCAATCAAACCATATCTTGAAACTCTTCCATAAGTAGGGCATAATCCAAAAACTCCGCAGAATGAAGCAGGCTCTACAATTGAACCGCCAGTTGATTCTCCCAAAGCAATATGATTGCTTAATTTTTGTGACAAGCCAGCAGCTCCACCGCTTGAACCACCGCAGCTTCTTTCATTGTCAAAAGGATTTTTCGGCACTTTAAATCCAATGCCAACATTAACAGAAAAACCTCCAAAGCCAAATTCATCTTGAGAAGTTTTGCCAATTATTATGCCGCCTTCTTCCTTTACTCTTTGAATTACAAAAGCATCAAACAATGGTTTGTATCCTTGCAAAATTTTTGAGCCAGCTGTTGATTCGACATCCTTGACGCAAATGCTGTCTTTTACAGAAATCGCAACTCCAAGCAATTTTTTGTTTTTTATTTTGGCTTTTTGTTTTAGCTGTATTTCTATTTCTCTTGCAGAATTCAATGCCAAATCCTCAGAAATTGCATTTAAATAGTTATATTCCTTGTTTATTTCCTTGCATTCCTCAATTAGCTTATATGTATGCTCAACTATATCAATTTCATTATTTTTAACTTTTTTTATAAAGTCATAAATATTATCCATCAAACAGCCCTCGGTCCTTTGAAGTAGCCGTCTTTCTTGTGCTCTGTCAAAGACAAGGCATCATCCTGGGAAAGGCATTGCTCTTCCTTGTCTTCACGCATTATGTTTTTAAGCTCAACTGGCTGGAAGCTTGGCTTCACATTATCTGTATTAATGTCTTTTAATTGAGAAAAGAACTCTAATATCTCCTTAAGCTGAGGCAGAAATTTTTTGATTTCCTCATCATTTAACTTTATTCTTGCAACCTCGGCAACATGCTCTAAAAGCTTTTTGTCTACTTCCATACTAAAAGTTGTTTTTTAAGTGTTTATATATATTTTGTGTTGATTTTTTGATTGGTTCTGTAAAGTGGAAATGCTTAAATATTCATATCTATTTCTAAAGCTTAAAATGCCAGGAATTGTTGAGGTTGTTGAGCAGTATAAGGGAGAAATAGTAGTATTACAAAAAGATGTTTTAGACAGAGAAGTATTTAAATTCGAATTTGATAGTATGTATCGTCAATTAGGTATTGAAGCAAAATTAGCAGAAGATATTAATAGATTATCCTCAGATTTACTCTCTTCTTATCAAGGCAAATTACCATCCAATGAAATATCTAATGCTGTTATTATACAATTGAATCTACTTAGATTAGAAGCAGAGCATGAATATACTCATTTAAGAAAAGAAATCTCCAATCGTGATGCAGTATTTGAAGATTCATTAACACCTTTGCTGGAACTTATCCAAGCAGTTCAATCTGGCAATATTAAGAGTCACCAATTTTATTTAAGACTTAAAGGTTATCTTGATAATTTAGTAGAAGAAGGATTAATGCCTTGGAGCCCCCCACTTACCTAACCAGTTCCCTTCTTCTTATCTTGGAAACAAGCCTTTCAAGAGTGTCTATTTTTCTCATCAATTCAAGCTTTTCCCTGTCCATCTCCATAAGATTCCTTGCGAACTTTGTTAGCTCAAAGTCCTCTTTCTTTATGCTTTTGCTGATTTCAATGAATTTATTGATTTCTTCTGATGTCATATTTAATCTTGAAAGAATTTCAGCAACTTTTTTTCTTAATTCATTGTAATCTTGAGTATCTTTCTTTAAAGCTTCTCTATTGACTTCCAAGTCTTTTTGAAGTTCTTCTTCAAATTTGTCCAGTATTTTTCTCTGCAATTGGCCTTTTAATAATTTAAATTCAACTAATTCTTTTCCAAAATCTTCTCTGAGATTTTTGATTACATTGAGATTTTCTTTGAAATTCTTTAGAAATTCTTGTTGATTTATGTTCGTGTCGTTCAATTCTTTTTTTAATTCAATCAATTGGATTTTCAATTCAGAAATTATTTTATTGTTCTCTCCTATAATCTTGTTTATTGCATCGATATCATCTTTTACTCTCATCAAGTCTCTTATTTTTTGAAGCATAATAACACCTAATAATATAAAATAATTTTATTTATATCTTTTCTAAATGGCTTAATTCAGTCCATGGTAGAAAAGGAAACAGAGGGTCGGAACCAAATTCAAATTGGACTCTATAAAATTTATTACTCAAATGAATTCGTCCTTCTAAAGCTCCGAATGGTTTATCTATCCCAATAAAATTTTGAATTAATGATGACGCTCTATTTCTTAATTTTTTATAATAACCTTCAAAATAACCTTCAAGTCCTTCTTGTAAATATTTTTGAACTTCAGTTGCTGTTTGATTTTTCAGTGGAATTCTAAGTGCGTCAGGAAATTCATAACTTCCTCCGTGATTCGGATCTAAAAATGAAAGTACCATGCAATCATCAAAAAATTGAGCTTCTACAATTGCAATTAAGGATATTTGTTCCCGAATTCCTTCATAAGATTTTGGCGTATTAACCACTTTATCAAGAATTATTTTAATAAGCTTTATAATCTTTTCTTTTTTAACAAATAACCTCTTAATTTTAAGACTGCCCTTCTTCTAAACTTCTTTAACTCTTCACAGTTTTTTATTTCTCCGTATGTTTTGTTGCTGTTTTCTGGAATGAAGATTGGGTCGTGCCCAAAGCCATAAGAGCCTCTTATTTTTTCAGCAACTTTTCCTTTTTCTTCTCCAAGAAAGCTAATTGTTTTTTTTCCATATTCGCAGTAGGCAACAGCGCTTTTGTAAGTGCACTGTCTATTTTTTATATCTTCCATCAATTTGATTATGCCTTGCAATCCAATTCTTTTATGGATATAAGCAGAGCTAGTACCTGGAAAATTATTTAGTGCTTTGATGAACAGTCCAGAGTCTTCTACAACAATTGTTTTTTTTAATTTGTTTGCAAGCATCTGCGCTGATTGCCTTGCTATTTCTTCTGGATCATCGCTTCTTAATTCGGGATAAGAAAGCTTGATGTGATTAACTTTGATTTCTGGCTCTAGAATCTGCTTGAATTCTTTTACTTTGTTTTTGTTGGATGTGACGAAGTTGATTGATACCATATTATAAAGCATTTCTTAATATATTTATAAATTTTTATTATTATACTCAAAACTATATTTTTAAGTAGCACTGGACATGCTTGCATGAAATATTTAAAGTCATTTACTATAATATTTAAATACTAAAACTAAAATGTATAATAAAATGGGGGAAAAAAGTGGTATTGAGTGGACTGATTCTAGCTGGAATCCTGTAACAGGATGTACAAAAGTTAGTGCTGGGTGTGCTTTTTGTTATGCTGAGCGCCTTGCAAAAAGATTGCAGATGATGAACCCAAATGGCAAATATAGGAATGGCTTTAAATTGACGCTTCATGAGAAAGATATAGGATTGCCATTATCTTGGAAAGAGCCAAAAACTATCTTTGTTAATAGCATGTCAGATTTATTCCATGAACAAGTGCCATTTTCTTTTATTAAGCAGGTTTTTGATACTATGGAAAAAGCAAACTGGCATACTTTCCAGATTCTGACAAAAAGACCGCATTTAATGAAACAATTCACAAACGAATATTACAAAAAAGTGCTGCCAAACGTTTGGCTAGGAACTTCAATAGAAAATGATAAAGTTTTGTATAGGCTTGGGGAATTAAAAAAAGTTAAAGCTATCATAAGATTTATCAGTTTTGAGCCTTTAATAGGTCAGGTTGGAAAAGTCAACTTAAGAGGCATCCATTGGGCAATAGTTGGCGGCGAATCTGGACCGCATCATAGACCAATCAAAAAAGAGTGGATATTTGAGATAAAGAGACAGTGCAGGAAATATGGTACAGCTTTCTTCTTCAAGCAATGGGGTGGGCTGACTTCTAAATCTGGCGGTAGAACATTAGATGGAAGAATTTATGATGAGTATCCTAAAATGAACGAGAATCTTTTAGAAGTTAGAAATTATGGATAAAGCAAATATACAAACAATTAGAAAATGGACGTATCTTAAAAAATATTTACACGCTTATACTATCATAGTTTCTAACCATTTTTCTCAGTTTTTTTATATTGATGTTTGTGCCGGTAAGGGCAAATATGATGGTCACGATGGTTCACCCCTAATAGCATTAAATCTTGAATTTCCTTTTACTGACTACGTGTTTAACGAAAAAGACTCAATAAAATTAAATGAATTGGAGCAATACATTAAAAAGTTACCACCAAGAAAAGCACTGACTAAAAGACGCTATAATCAAAAAACTAAGGATATAACTATTTCTTATAAGAATATGGGTGCAGTCGGTTATATCAAAAAAGAACTACAAAACCTTCCAGATTGTCCTTGTTTTATTTTTATAGACCCCGATGGTATTGAAGAAATAGATATGGACTCAGTAAGTATATGTTCTGTGAAGAATAAGGCAGAGCTTTTCATAAATTTCTCAGTTTCTGGCATTCTTAGAAATGTGAAAAATAAAAGGTGTCATCCTCTGCTTACGAGATACTATGGGAATGAAGATTGGAAGAAAATTCCAAATGTTGCAAATAGAGAACAACTTTATGCAGATTTGTATATAAAATCTCTTAGGAAATATTTTAAAAATATAACAAGTCTAAAGCTAAAAAATGATAATAATATTCCACTTTACTATTTGATTTATACAACAAATAATGATAATGGCTTCAAAATTATGAAGGATGTCATGAAGCAAAATGAAGAGCAAATAAAATTAAATAAATTCTAAAATTCATAATTATGCGACTTAGCGAAGCACAAAAAAGAGGCGAACATATTCTAAGAAAGATAGCACCATATATTATAAGAGGAAGATTAACAGGAAGCATAAGAAGGAAAAAATCAATTGTTAAAGATATAGATATCGTAATTGAACTAAAACCAGATAATCTGGGTAATTTAAAAAATTCATTGATGTACTTAGGAGAACTAAAACTCAAAGGTACAAAATTGTTGAGATTAATAACAAAAGACAATGTACAAGTTGATGTTTACATAGGAAACAAGGAAAATTACGAGCCTTTACTCTTGATAAGAACGGGAAGTAAAGAACA